>ERZ838577.528-NODE-528-length-59285-cov-9.736299_pt1 | contig 59285 bp, 71 predicted proteins | sample MGYA00519682_ERZ838577 | MGnify/ENA primary metagenome ERZ838577 (study PRJEB31850, sample SAMEA3708838) | human gut metagenome | biome: human gut; feature: human-associated habitat; material: faeces | place: China | collected 2014 ...
ACTTGAAAATTAGATGTTTAACAGCATAAATTTAAATTTTGTCATCTACTAAAAACTGATTTACATAATAAGATGGAGGCAACACTCCATGGAGTGCGTACTGTGGCGGTATCACGCAATAGAATCCCTTTGCCGGCAACGCCAATAATTTTCGGCTTACCAGACGACTTAGAGAATTGGCAATAGTCTTATCAGATGACATGGGAAATGCTTTTCTTGCTTCGGTGAAAGAGAAGCAAGGTTTACCGGTCATTTCACGGTGACGTATCCAATCAGTAATGGTCATATTCCTAATTTTGATGCAAAATCAATCATTTTGTTGGGAACTTTGCAACTTTTAAAGCCTGTTTCTACACTGTCTTTTTTTGGACATGGCGGCTATTTCATCGGCAATTTCATCGGAGGATTCAAATCCGTACGCATTCATTCAGAAATTCAGGTTCTGGTGACACCGCAACAGACCGCTAATTCTCAAAGAGTTAGTGGTCTTTTGTTCATCCACACCCCTCCGGGCCACCACAAAAGTCAATACGCCCACACTAACGCGCTTTGATATTGCAGGTTATGCCGTCAGTGTGGGCGCATAAGTTTTTTGTATGGTGAACTAATGCACTGATTATCAATAGTCAAGTCACATTCATTCAAAATCGTTCAGCATCATTCAGCCCCACATTACTGCCTCTCAATCCCAAACTTTAATAAATTTTAACTATAATTGGTCGATAAAACCTTTAGCTCGACGAGGCTTGACCGAGTCAAATGTGGTGACCTCAACAAAAATTTCACTGGGTCACCACACTAAACTGTTAAATTTTCAAGATTAATGATACGCCTTCAGAAGATGTATTGTGTCTCTATGAAATATGCACGTATCTTCCATGTACTGTTCGGCAGATGTTCTTCCATTCCTTATCCCTACGCGATATCGCTGCTCAAATTCGTATTGATATCCTTGTTCAGTATATTCACGGAAGATACCCATGCTATCTCCATTTATTTTAACTTCCACAATATTCTTATCCTTGTCTTCATAAAGAAGTACAACAAGAAAACGCGGAGTTCCTGTCATTTCAATACTGATGGCGCCATCGGATAGAGGCTTCCCTTGACACTCAAATAATGATTGTACGAATGAATATAATCGCGAAGATTTAGTCGTAGCCATATGTAAGAAATTAAAGATGTCCAGCAAGCTTTATCGGACTACCGGACATCAATTTGAATATTAAAGAACTATCTTTTTACAAACGGAACCAATCCTTACTATGTAAATCTTCTTAGTGCTTAAGTCAATTACGCTGGCTTTAGTCGAAACTAAAAGTTGTCCCTGAACATTATATATGGATACTGTAGTTTCTTCGGGTTTCCCATAAATATATAGTTTACCATTATTTATTTCAACATCAAGTGTACTATCAGCAAGCACATTAGATACTCCAGCATCTTCTTCGATATAAATATTTATGTATTCTGATATTTCGCTCCCGTCACATGTAGTTAATGAAATTCTTGTTCTTCCTGGTGTTTGTGGGTATACTATTCCATCAGATGATACCTTGGCTATTTCAGGATTTTCTGATTGAAATATAATCTTTTTATTAAATGCATTGTAGGGAATAATTGAATAGTCTAATTTTATCCCAGCAGTATTATTCAAATTTAACGTGATAGTATCTGTGCCTAACTGGATTCCGGTTACCAAAATATCACATTCAATAGTTTCTGATATGAATAAGAAGTTCTCCCATACATCTGCTTTTTTAAAATTATCAATAGTGCCAGTTGGAACATATAATTTTATTTTTTTATATTGGTCATCAGAAAATAGTCTTGTATTACTGGGATGACTATATGTGTATTGTATCCAATCTGTATATGGAATGGGTGGAGCCTGATTAATAATTCTTATATCTTCTAATGAATCTGGTATTATACTTTCTTTAATTTTGGTACATTTTGCATAACTCAAGCACCCATATTCTTTGTCCCTAGAATTGGCGTAGTAACTACTATTGGTCGTACATGTAAATCCTTTAGTTATCTCATTAAAACCTATTCCCAAACTTAATGATTTAAGGCTATTGGGAGTTGGAGATAATATTACTACTTGAGATGAGTCATAAAATTTACTGGGACCGTAATGAATATCCCTACCTAAGTACAAACTGGTAATATTGGGGGCAATAACGCCTTCATAATAAGTTATATAGTGTGGGGTCAGTTTAGTAGAACCTGTATATGAGTAATATGTGGAATAATCACCTTGTCGTTCATTCATTTCGAACAATAATGGCGAATTGCCATCAGATATTATCAAATTCTGCAGGGTAGTATCAAATATGTTAGGAGATATAGAGGTCACGGAATTTGGGATTGTAATACTTTGAATCCCCGACCCTATAAATGCTTCTTCGCCAATCGAAATGATATTGTTGCCAAAATCCATTTCTTTCAGAGAAGAAGTACCGAAGAAAGCTCTGATGCCTATTGTTGCAGTACAATCAGCACATTTTACGCGTACTAAACTTGTGCATCCTTCAAATGCTCCACGAGCGATTGAGACAACAGATTCTGGTATGTAGATTGATGACAATTTGATATTATTACAAAATGAATACTGTCCTAAATCGGAGATATTTCTTGATAAAGATACTTCTTCAATGTTGAGGCAATTATAAAATGCATAAGACCCAATTATTCCCAAATTACATTCAGATAAATTTATGTTCAAAATATTTTCGCAATTCATAAATGCTGCATCGCAAATTGATTCTAATGAATTTGGGAATTTTATTGAATTTATAGACTTGCAATCACTAAATGCATAATCATCTATTATGATAACGTGTTCTGGAATTAACAACTCTGTTAATCCTGTACAATATTGGAAGGAATGTTTGCCAATTCTTTCCAATGATTTGGGCAAAAGAAGTTCTTTTAATTCGGAATGGGAATAAAATGCATAGTCTCCTATGGATTTGAGCCCCTCTCCAAATTTAAGGTACTCTAGTTCGCCAGCACCAACCATTAAATATTTGGGCACTGTGATCACATTAGGCCCAAATTCTAAAGTATTTATGCCCTGGCAATTATTAAAAGCTGGTTCTTCTAAAGTACCGGCATTTTTGCAGTTTTCACAAAGAACAGTAACTTTGTTAATACTTGTACAATTACCAAATGCATTTGCACCTATTTTAGTGATATTGCGACCTAACTCTACTTCTGTAATACTTGAGTTATTTTCAAAAGCAGATGGCTCAATTGAAGTAACGATAAACGTTCTTCCGCCATACTGTACTTCTGATGGGATGGTTACAACACCCTCCAACGGCTTGGGTGGAGATGTAACTGCACATGTCTCATTTGGAACTGAGATGATATTAAAATATATACCATTGAATTCAAAGTCGTAGGCTGAGACTGAGATGGAAAGGCAGAGCATTGTCATGACCATCCAAACTTTTTGAATGATTGGTTTCATGATGTTAGAATTGAATGTTGGTGATTACATCATAGGGAACTCCTATTTCACGAAGCCATGAAGTTCCGATTCTTTTTGCTTCATCCTCGCTGATTCCTAATCGAAGAGTAAGCGGGTACTCACGTGTGGATTCACAAAACCCACGATAGTAACCGGAATAGGTATCTCCAGTGGAGACGGATACGGAGCATCGTTGTCCAAATTTTCCGGCAGTTTCTGAAAGTAGTTGTATGCTATCCATCAATTTATGCGTGCCGCGGTCATCCTCTCGTTGGCATTTGTTGTTGCACGAAAAAAAGCGTAGGAATCTGTATCTGTTACCGTTCTCCTGTTAGAGGCTTCTCGCATTGCCTAATCGAAGTTGAACGGCAACGCAGAAGCCCACGCTTGTATATGCAATCAAAGCGTCCGGCTATATTTCTCCCGAAATATCGTGCCGAAAGCAAGATAATTACATATCCACGGGCATCTACCGTTGCTCAACTCTTGACTTCGATTGGAAATTTTGCGAGAATTTCTAACAATCAAGAATCAGCGCGGATAAACGCTTTCTTATATGTCTATGCGGATATGTCTATGCGGACGCTATTTATAGCGTCCCTACAGTCCGTCCGCCACTTTACCCCGGACCGGGGCTTCTGCGAGGCGATCTGCAATCGCAAAGTTAACAATAATTCTTGAGATATTGAGCCTATTACGCTGAAAAACAGTTATGGCTGTCCGCTCTCTGATTTCTGGCTCATTACGGCTCATTTATGGACACACGTCATGCTGCACCGCCTGATAGTCTGTGATTCTCGGTGAGATATGGGTGTCTCTAATGTCGGCCTGTAACGGCTCTATGACAGCTCATGGCTGTGCCGGGCTTTCTTCTCTGTCGTTGTCCCACGCGTTTAATCCGTTGAGCATCGCTTCCTTATGGCGAGTTTTTTGCCGGGTTAAACCGTTGCGGTGTATTCCGCATTCAACAGCAGGTTCTTCATAGTGATGCCGGATACAGCTTTCCGGTCTTTCCTGTGGTACCTCTTTTCTTTTCGTTGCGCAATATCGGGTTTTGCATCCGTCGGGGAGCATCGTTCCATTTCCGGGCTATAAAGTTGAACCTGTCGCTTTCGGTATGCGTAGCCCTCAATTGCTACATAAAGATACGAAACAAGGTTCGCGAGTGGGCTTTAAGCGCATGTCGGCGAAGCTGGTGCGCGTGGCGAAGCCATAAAGACCTACCGCAAAAATTTTTGAGGATTCCAAATCTGCACAAATTCCCATCCGTGTGGTCGTCTTGTCAGCTATCGTGTGTATGATGTAGGTGTGTCAATAGCTGCCACAAGCGTCACGCTTGAACATAGTCACCGGCATCGGTGTAAGTGTCGGGTATGTACCCGCACACCGATTGTGTTCGCATCGGTCGCTGAACCGATTGCGAAATCAAGCACACACATTTGCTTCACATTGAATTGATTTCAATGGTGTTCAGCGATTCCTTCGAAATTGGGGTTGTGCGATAAGTGTTCGACCCATCGGGGTCGAATCATTGTCCAGCCCACTCTTGGGCCGGAAGGTATGTATGCGGCGAGATAAAGGCACAACCATAACGGCAGAGCAATCTGACGCTCCGCTATGGTCGCAAAATATGCCACCGCAATTTCTATAACTCGGGAAAAAATGAAAAGATTTACGCCAACTTCGAATTTTAACACTCTGTCCGGCGATTGCCGAAATATGTCCGAGGATGGTCTCATTTTCGATGGCAAAAATAGAGTCTATTTCTCATTGCGCCCCAATGTTTTATTAATTTTATTCTACCCCAACTTGAATGCTATTCCAGATAATCGAAATATCAACATTTTTTGTATCTTTGCAAAAATATTTTTATTCACCTATATGGATACCCCCCACATCTCATCTTCGGAATCAGAGTCGTTTAAAGATAGACGTGATGCGGAAGAATTTCTTCAGTCTTATAAGATTGAAGAAGAAACACCCGTTTCAATTAGCGAATCTGATGCTCCTATTGAGAAGCCATTTAATCCCAAGGAAATTAATATCAAAAGTAAAACCATGTCACTTGATAATATTATTAAGCGGATTCGTGAATCAGAGATTGACATGGCACCTGATTTCCAACGTAAGGGTGATTTATGGACTCCAGATAAACAAAGTCGTCTAATTGAATCGATGCTTATCAAGCTTCCATTGCCTGCTTTTTATTTTGATGGAACAGAAGATGAAAAATGGCTTGTTGTTGATGGGTTGCAACGTCTTTCGGCTATAAAAAATTTTGTAGTTGATGAAAGCCTTCGGTTACAGGGACTAGAATTTCTTGAAAACATTACTGGAAAAACTTTTTCAGAGCTTCCGCGTAATTATCGCAGAATGATTGAAGAGACAGAAATTGTTGCGTATATCATTAATCCTGGAACACCTGCCGATGTAAAGTTCAATATATTTAAGCGCATTAATACCGGAGGTCTTGTCTTAGAACCACAAGAAATTAGACATGCATTAAATCAAGGCATTCCATCTAAATTTGTAGCTTCTCTTGCGCAATTGAACTCCTTTAAGTCTGCAACGCAAAATGTTATCGCCTCTGATCGTATGCTTGATAGAGAATTTGTTACAAGATTTTTAGCATTTTACATAAATGGTCCCAAAGGATATAAGCCAGATCTTGACACATTTATGACCTCCTCTATGGGACAACTAAAAAATATGACGAGTGAGGAACTTGATAACATAAAGAATGCCTTTGATAATGCTATGAGATTGTCAAAGATAATATTTGGTAAATGGGCTTTTCGAAAAGTATACTCAACAATGGAGCGCAGAAAGCCGATTAATAAGGCCCTATTTGAGGTTTGGAGTGTTGAATTAGCAAATCTCACTCAAATAGAACGCAAACATGCTATTTTAAAAAAGGAGGCTATATTTCAGGAATTTGTAAAATTAATGACTACAGATGAAACATTTGTTGCCTCTATCACTTCGGCTACTGGCGACAAAGGTAGAGTGAATTATCGCTATAATTGTATTCGTAAAATTTTAAATAACTCTTTGTCCAATGATTACAACAATTAGTATAGATAATTTTAAGTCAATTAAATCTTTACAAATTAGCCCTACTTCAATCAATTTATTTATGGGGCTGAATGGGATGGGGAAGTCCACAGTAATACAATCATTATTGCTTCTTCGTCAAAGTATGAGGTCGGGCTTAAAAAGACTCAGCCTTAATGGCAATCTAGTTGAAATTGGACGTGGGAAAGATGCTCTTTATAATTTTGCTGATACGGAACAAATTCACTATAAGCTAGATTTTATATCAAATGAGAGTGAGACAAACAGTTTACTAAACGCATTTTATGCGTATTCTGCAAAGAGTGATGTATTAACTTTAATAGATGGAATATCTTCCATTGACTCTAGGGTATTTTGTGAACCTCTATTTTCATCTGATTTTGCATTTTTAAATGCAGAACGAGTTTCTCCTGCAACTATGTATGATATGTCATATGACGAAGTGACTAATCACCATAAAATTGGCACTCACGGAGAACTTGCAGCACATTTTCTGTCAATGTACGGAGATCAGCTTATTGTCCCTTCTCCGTTATGTCTTGATACAGCACATTCAAATAAACTATCGGATCAAGTGCAAGAATGGCTGAGAGTTATAAGTCCAGGCATTAATATTGCAACAGAAGAGCTTTCTCAAATTGATAAAGTTATCATATCGTACGGATATAATACCGAAACAATATCTACCAGCCGATTCCGTCCTACAAATGTAGGGTTTGGGATTTCGTATGTCCTGCCTATCCTTATAGCATGTTTAAGTGGCCTCCATAGACTTATAATCATTGAGAATCCAGAAGCTCATCTTCATCCCAAGGGGCAAGCCAAGATGGGAGAATTAATAGCTAGATGCGCAGTTAGTGGCGTTCAATTATTTGTAGAAACTCATAGTGACCATATCGTTAATGGACTACGCGTTGCTGTAAAAGAAAAAATAATCACGCCAAAACAAGTTGAGATTAACTATTTTTCTAGAGAGGTAAAAGAAGGAGAAAATTTCACAACTAATGAACTTATCAAAATCGGAGTTAATGGCGAATTAAGCAACTATCCGCCAGATTTTATTGATGAATGGGAAAACCAATTAATGAAATTAATCTAAAATATTATGGCATCTCTTGATAGGCAAGTTTGTTTTAACGAACTTAGTTTTTTTAACAAGGATGAGCATGAAGACTTAATTAGTTTATTCTCGAAGTATGCCAAAACCATAAAAGCCTTGAAAACAAAAGGGTTCACTGGGGTTAGATATGAAAAAGGTATAATTTCTTTAGTCAAAGAAGATTATCGTAATATCTTTGAGCTACAAAATAATCCAATTGGCAGAACTATATTTTCCTTTATTTTATCTACAGCTAGAAATCCGTACATTGATTCGGAGAGTAACGCGGCAGAAAAATATATCACAGAAGATTATGAAGTTAACGTTGAAGGTAATTGGGTAATCGGTCAAGGTTTTACGGCCGCTTATCTTCTTGATACAATAGCAATCTCACTTTCGACACATCCTAAATGGGATAAAACTTCATATGTAATTCGGAATGCTAATAATTACGAGGATAGTGCATCTGTAATAAATATATCCACCTCTGAATCTTCTGAAGAAACTATATTAAATCAATTCATAAAAGAACGGATACCATTAACACTTGACAGATGCACCATAAACCCGGATAAAAAGCATTATAAATTTAGAGATGATCATGGCAAAGACAAGCTAAAATTAATTTGGAATAGATTACGCAATTGCAGTTATGTTATTTCTGCTATAAATTCATTAGAATTTAATCCGGCAGGAAAAGAATTTATAGAAAAATGCTTTGAAGACGGCAAAATACATATCAGATTGGTGAATTCAGATGCTGGATATGGGCTGATAATCCAAACTACTGGTAAAAATATGCGTGAAACTATAGCAATTGGAAACATTATAATTCAGAAGTATTTATAATACCTCTATTAGAAATTATACCAAATGACAGAATCTCCAATTATTCTCCAATATATAGTCATATATGTACAAATGTGACATTTTACTACCAATTAAGTAGTTCCGGTTTTAGCAGAAAGTCCATTAGGCCAATTGTAACAATTCCTTCCGAGTTTCTTTTAGGTTTGATGTGGTCTTTAACGATAATTATTTTCTTGAAGGAGTCATCAATGTTAAGCAGGGAGGCCGACTCCTGACGTTCTTTAGCATCAGTAGGCATGACAAAAGCTGACTGGATGTAGTAGCGTTGACTGCCCCGGTTTACCACAAAATCAACCTCATACTGTTTCCGTATTCGTTTGCCATCTTCTCCAACGGGACGAGTTTCCACTACACCGACATCGACCGAATAGCCCCTCATCCGCAATTCGTTATAAATTACATTTTCCATAATATGGTTTTCCTCTGTTTGTCGGAATCCCAATATCGCATTTCTCACCCCCATATCAGTAAAATAATGCTTTGAGAGCGTATTGATGTATTTCTTACCTTTGATGTCATAGCGTATCGCTTTTTCTGTTAGAAACGCATCAGCAAAATACGAAAGGTATGCGTCTATGGTCTTATCTGATAATGTTACATTCTTTACACTTTTGAATGTCCTTTCCAATTTAGATGGATTGGTCGGAGAACCTATTGAGGACGCAATTATCTCCATCAATTCCTTAAGTTCCGCATCAGATCGTATAGAATGGCGTTCTTTTATATCGGTAAGATATACTTTAGCATATAACTCCTTCAGATAGTTTTCCTTTGCTTCCTCATCTGCAAGGCTTAATGTATGAGGAAGTCCACCATAAGTATAATAGTCCGGCCATGCATCAAGTGGATGGCGGTCGTCAACCGTCATGAACTCTGCAAATGAAAGCGGATAAACATGAATCTGGGTACCCCTGCCACGAAATTCTGTGATAATATCAGTGGAAAGAAACTTGGAATTACTGCCTGTCACATAGACATCAGAATTATCCATTTTCAGATAACTGTTTAACACGTCCTCAAATTCCGGCACGTGCTGCACTTCATCCAAGAGAATATAGTGCATCTCATCATCCGTAATTTTAGAATCAATGTATGCAAGCAGAGCATCTGGATCGCGCAATCCCTTATTACGTCTATCTTCCAAATCAACTTGGATGATATGTGAATCAGTCACTCCGTTTGACAAAAGATGCTCTTTGAATAGATTGAACAGAAGATAGGATTTCCCACATCGGCGTAAGCCTGTTATTATCTTTATTAAACCGTTATGCTTGCTTGTAATAAGCTGGTTAAGATATTTATCTCTTTTTATTTCCATGATTCTTATTTCGGATTTGTGGTACATGTACCGGTTTTTCGGAATACAAAGTTAATCATAAGCTCCCATACCTCCAAATTCATATTCCGAAAAAGTGGACATTTGACCATTTTTTCGGAATACAGATGTTGGCTGCGACTTTTTCTTACCACATATCGCTCTCTTTCTTCGACATGGCGGCAATTTCATCGGCTATCTCCTCGGAGGATAACTTGAGGTAGACCATGAAGGTCTTCTGTATCTTATGTCCGCTGACGTGCATCATCTGAAGAATGGTGTACTTGTGGCTCAGATACATATTCGTGATGCTGGTGCGTCGGGCTGTGTGACTTGTTACACACTCGTAGCGTGGCACGATCACATTACCATTAAGATCGGTTTCCGGTTCTTTCTTCTCTTTTCTCAACGCCTCCTTCTGCTTCATTGTGAGCTTGGTCGGCACCTTCTCTTTAAGCGACGGCAACTGTTCCGACAGATCTTTCAGAATATCCTTTATGTAGCGGTTAAGCACCTGCTCGTTGGCTTTCGGGATGTTGTAGCCGTATTTCTCGCAGATAGTGATAAGGTTCTCGTTAAGAATAGGGATTGCCACCGCGGTCTTGGTCTTTTGCTGGACAAGTCGGATTATGCATGTTCCCTTGCGGGTGGTCTCGAAGTTGTCGGCATTGAGGTTGTTGTAATCACTTACTCGCTGACAGGTATAGCAGCCAATGAGAAAAACATCGCGGATATGCTCTTTCTTTCCGGGCAGAGACATTTCGTAGAGGGCTTGCAGTTCCTCCTCGGTGAGATAGATTTCGACAGCCTTGTCGCGGTCTTCAATCTTCTTTTTGACAATTTTTTCGGAGTAAAGATTTTGAAAAGAGGCATTCACAGTTATTCACAGTCAGCCACTTTGGCTCTGCAAATATAACAACCCAAACCACATTTTGTCAAGTCGGGTCACCACGCAGGTCACCACGTTTTTTGAATAAATCTGGAAATCGGTAAAATTCACCATTATTCATATTGCGCTATTATTCAGTGTTTTGCCTAAATAATATATTCAAATCCATACGCATTCATTCAGAAACTCAGGTTCTGGTGGCACTTGAACTATTTTTTTACAATGGATAATGTGTGAGTGCAAAGATTAATGTTTGTTAACAAAGGAGTGCAAGTTTGTGGCGGCGGGGTGCAATAATTTTGCATCAAGAAAATCGCTAACTGCTATGACAACTGCCATCTTTACAACAGCAACCAACCTTTCGGGTATCCGCCGTTCTTTTGAGGAGGAACGTCGTGTTCCGTCGATAGCGAGCGGAAGCAATCGTCCGATATGCTTCGGAGACAAGATTTTCGCGCGACTTATTCTGCGCGGCAAGACAATCGTTGAATTTATGGCGAACAGGGTGAACGATCTGACGGAGCTGCTCGGTGAACTGCGCCGCAAGTGCCGCGGCGCAAGCGGTCTGGCTCGCCTCTATCTGCGCAACATGTCGCGGGGCTGGAGTCTGGAGCGTCCGATGATGCTCTATGATGAGGCGCGGCGCTCAACGCCGCGGATCGCTTCGGTATTGTCGGGTGATGCGGACGATTCGTATAATCCGGGCGTCGGACTGTGGAGCTATAGCACCGGACATCCCGATTACGGATTGTAGAGCTCTTTATTACGGATTATAAAGGTCTTTGCAGCGGTAATCGAGGATTTCGTCGGCGGCTTCGAGCGCCTGACGGGCTCGGCTCAGGGGATTAAGCCTTAGAGCGGCCAGATAATCGTTGATTGCCAGCGACCTCTTGCCCGCACCCCAGTGTTTCATGCCGCGGAGTGTGAGTGCATCGTCATCGGCAGGATGGACAGAGATATATTGAGTGATGATTTCCACGGCCTGCTCGTAGGGAGCGATGCGCACGCGGATTTTCAATTCCTGAAAAGTCATTGTCTGTTATAGTATTGTTTTTGTTGATTCCACCGGTTGCTCCATAAACAGGGAAGCGAGACGGTTGAATTTTTCGGGAGTTTCAGTGGTGAGATATTGCAAGGAGCCTCCGCGGGTGCATTTAGTCTCGATTTCGGGATGCCTCTTAAGATAGTCGGCGAGACTGTCGGCCACGAGCTCCCCTTGCGGCAGAATGCGGATATTCTCAGGGGTGAATTGGCGGATTTTGGGGAGGAGTATAGGATAATGTGTGCACCCGAGAATGAGTGTGTCGATCTCCGGATCTGCGTCGAGAATCTCGGAAATATATTTCTCTACGAAATAATCAGCTCCCGGCCCGCTGGCTTCACCTGTCTCCACAAGAGGCACCCACATCGGGCAGTCCTTTTCCGTGATCTTCATTTCCGGATTCAGTTTTTCCACTTCGAGAAGGTAGGAATGGCTGTTGACTGTTCCGGGAGTGGCGAGAAGTCCTACATGTCCTGAGTGAGTCTCACTGCCGAGAACTTCCACAGTAGGGCGGATCACGCCAAGTACGCGCCGGTCGGGCGCCTTGAGGGGGAGCACCTGCTGCTGGATAGAGCGAAGGGCTTTGGCCGAGGCTGTGTTGCAGGCGATCACCACGAGGTGGCATCCGATAGAGAAGAATTTCTCAACAGCCTGACGGGTGAAATCGAAAATGAGCTCGAAGCTGCGGGTGCCATAGGGAGCGCGGGCATTGTCGCCGAGATAGATGTAATCGTATTGCGGCAACCTGCGGCGGATTTCCTTGAGGATGGTGAGGCCTCCGTAACCGGAGTCGAAAACTCCGATCGGACCCGGAGCGGCTGAATAAGTTGAAGGCATCGGAAAATTGGACTTAATTCATAAGACGTTTTAGGAACAGAATCTAAACTGGAATTAATATAGAATGCGGAGTCCCGAAGGGAACTCCGCATTCTTATGATCGGGAAATACGTTTTAGCGTGTTTTATTTGAGTCCCAGTTTAGCCTTGACCTGAGCCGTGATGTCGACAGTGGGAGCGGCATGATAGAGAATCAGGTCGGGAGAATAGTTCTCGATTAGGCTGAAACCACCCTCTTTACCTACCGACTCAATTGCCTCGCGCACTTTCTGCACGATAGGAGCCATCAGGCCCTGCTGCTGCTGGGCGATATCATTGTCGGCCGACTGCATGAAAGTCTGGATTTTCTGCTGATAGTCGTTGATCTCGCGGGTCTTGCGCTCTTTGATGGCGGGGAGCTCATCCTCTTTCATTTTCTGGAGCTCGTCGACCATACGTTTGTATTCGTCTTCGAGGCGGGTGAACTCATCCTGATATTTTTTCTGAATCTCGGTAAGTTTTGTCTGGGCTGCGGTTGTTTCGGGCATTGCCTGGATAACGGAGCCTGTGTCGACGATACCGATTTTTGCTGTCTGGGCGGAAGCGAACATCGGGAAAGCCACTGCAACCGCGAGAAGAATTTTCTTTAACATCTTTATTTTGTCTTTTTGTTATTTGTCTTTTATGTCTGCAAATTTAGGCAATTTAACTGATATGTTCAAACAAAAAGGCTAAATTCCTCACTTCGAATAGCCGAGTTTGGCGAGCACATCGTTGCTGACATCGATACGCGGAGAAGCGAAAACGATGCTCTGCGAGGAAGCGCGGTCGAAGATTGCCATATAGCCTTTCTCCTCGGCCACGGCCTTCACGGCATTATACACCTCTTCCTGTATCGGTCCCATCAGCGACTGGCGTTTCTTATAGAGCTCACCTTCCGGGCCGAAATATTTATAGCGCAGGTCGGTGGCCTCTTTTTCCTTGGCTACGATAGTCTCCTCTCGTTTCTTCTTCTGCTCATCAGTGAGAAAAACCATATCGGCCTGATAGTTCTTATACATCGTCTCGGCCTCTTTGGAGACTTCATTAACCTCGCGTTCCCAACGCTGCGACTGCTGGTTGAGCTGTTCGTTGGCCATTTCATAGGAGGGCACGTTGCGCAGAATGTATTCCATGTCTACAAGAGCGAACTTCTGTGCCGACGCGGCAGCCGCACCGGCGAGGATGAGGCATAATGTTATCAGTATCTTTTTCATATCCTTATATTTTTTTGCCATACCTTAATATTTGCCATTAAGACATGCCCGGGGGCAAAAAGTTTAAGTTATTAGAATCTATTAACAAATGGCGTGTGGCCGAGCCTGTCGTCTCAGTCATGCCCGGCATCAGAACTCCTGACCGAGCACGAAGTGGATCTGACTTCCGCCGCGAGTTCCCCATACCTTGTCGAAACCGTAGGCCCAGTCGATACCAAGGAATCCGAGCACCGAGAGATAGACACGGGCTCCGACACCGGCACTGCGCTTGAGGTTGAAGGGGGAGAAATCTTTCACGTCATACCATGCGTTGCCCGCCTCGGCGAATGCTATGGCATAGATGGTGGTGGAGGGCTGGAGCAGGAACGGGAAGTGGAGCTCGAGAGTGAACTTGCCGTAGGCATAACCCTCATAGCCCGAAGGAGTGAACTGTCCGTTCTCATATCCGCGCATACCGATAGTCTCGGTGGCGTAGGTATAGTTTCCGGTCATACCGTCGCCTCCGAAATAGAAGGTCTCGAAAGGTGTCTTGATATGCTTGTTGAAGGAGCCGAGCAAACCGAAGTCGGCGCGGGTCATCAGCACGAGAGTCCATTTGCCGTCAGGATCCGTAAGCGGGGTGAAAGTCTTGCTCTTGAAGCGCAGTTTCCAATATTCGATCCATCTGTAGAGCTTGCTTCTTGCGGCCTCGCGCGATTCAGAATCCTTATTGAAATAGCTTGCCTGATCCGCAAGCTGCTTCCAGTTGCGTTTTCCGAAGAGGCTTGCCGGGGGAGTAAGCGTCAGGTCGATAGAGAACTGAGAGCCGCGACGGGTATAAATGGGATTGTCGATCGATGAGCGCGAAAGGGTGAGCCCGAGAGTGAGCGAGTTGGACGTGCCGTTGCGCATATAGTAGAGATAATCCCAGTTTTTGAGGTAATACCAGCGGTAGGCGAGAGTGGCCTGAAACTGGAATAAGTCGTCGGGCCAGGAGAGGCGCGTACCGTAACCGACGCTCACGCCGGCGAGCTGAAGCACCTTGTTCGGGTCGTAGGCATTCTGGATGGCGTAGGTGGAATAGTTGGTGTTGTAGGAATATTGCGACCACATGGCGTTCTGGTAGGCGTAGCTCCAGTTGTCGTTGTAGAAGCTGGAGTTGATACCGGTGGAACGGCTGTAGTCGAGCGAAACGGAGAGCGAGTTGGGTCGGTTGCCGCCGAGCCATGGATCGAAGAACGAGATGTTATAGCTCTGGTAGTATTTGGCGTTGGTCTGCGCCGATATGGAGAACGTCTGGCCGTCGCCTCGCGGGATGATACCCTTGTAGGAACTCGGGTTGAAGAGGTTCTTCATCGAGAAGTTGGCGAACGAGAGGGCCACCTGGCCGGTTACGCCCGTCTGGCCCCAGCCGAATGAAAGTTGCACCTTATCGTTGGCTTTCGATTCGAGGTTGAAGACGATGTCGACCGTCCCGTCGTTCTCATTCGGCTCCGGCTGAACGTCCATATTCTCAGGGTTGAAATGGCCACCGGCGGCAATCTCACGCACCGAGCGCATCAGGTCGGCCTTGGAGAAGAGCTCACCCGGACGAACACGGAGCTCGCGGCGGATCACCTTCTCATAGAGCTGGTCGTTACCATTGATGACGATGCGGTTGATGCGGGCCTGCGGGCCTTCGATGACGCGCATCTGCAGGTCGATGCTGTCGCCGTGGATGCGCTCCTCGATAGGCACGAGCGTGAAGAAGAGATAACCGTTGTCGAGATAGATGTTGGCCACTGCGTCCTCATCCTCCTTGATTCGTTTGTCGAGAAGTTTCTGGTTGTAGACATCGCCCGGATACATTCCTAGAGCGCTCTGCAGCAGATCAGTAGGATAGACGGTATTGCCCACCCAGGAGATGTTGCTGATATAGTATTTCTTACCTTCGTCGACAGTGAGGAAGACGTCTACGGTCTTGTCGTCGTAGCGGGCCACGCTGTCGTGGGTGATGACGGCGTCCTTGTAGCCCAGCTCGTTGTATTTCTGGATGATTCGGTTGCGGTCATCCTCGAAATCGCGCTCAACGAATTTCTTCTGCTTGAAAAGGTTGAGCAGGTTGCCGTTTTCGTTGGTCTTCTTCATGGTCCGCTTGATCTTATTGTCGGAGAGCACTTTGTTGCCCTCGATATAGATCTTGTGGACTTTCACCTTGCTGTTCTTGTTTACGGCCACATCGAGAATAACCTGATTCTGCTTCGAAAGGTCCGGATGCTGGGTGATTTTGACTTCGGCGTTCTTGAAACCCTTCTTTGCGAAATAATCCTCGATGATTTTCTTGGCCTGTGCGAGAATATTGGGAGTGAGCTGTTGGCCCGACACCATGCCCAGGCGTTGCTGAAGATCTTTCTTCTCGCCGCTCTTGACGCCCGAGAAAGTCATTTCCGACATTCTCGGCTGCTGTTCGAGAGCTATTTCGAGCCAGACCTTGTCGCCGACAGTCTTGTCGGCGTTTATCTGCACTTTCGAATAGAGACCCTGACGCCAGAAACGTTTTACGGCCGAAGTGATCTCATCGCCCGGAATCGAGACGCGGTCGCCCACCGAAAGGCCGGAATATCCGATAATGAGATATTCGTCGGACTGGGGAACGCCCGTGACGCGTATGTCGGCGATCTCGTAGGTTTTCGGGAGGGGAGAGTATATCACGTCGGGAGCGAACACGGTGTCGGCCGGCGCTTCGGTCTTGATGTCGAGCGCGGAGGCCGTCAAGGCCGTTCCGAGGCAGAGAATCGGGAGAAGAGATTTCTTCAGATGTTTCATATATAGGCTGATGGATCGGATAGATCGGAAATTCATGACGTCTGGTTATATTTTGGAGTTCACCTGGTCGCTGGTCATGCCGAAGCGGCGTTCGCGGTTCTGGAAATCGAGAAGGGCGTCGAGATAGGCATCGTTGTCGAAATCGGGCCAGAGCACCGGTGTGAAATATAGTTCGCTGTATGCTATCTGCCAAAGCAGGAAATTGCTGATGCGCTCTTCGCCGCCTGTGCGGATAAGCAGGTCGGGATCCGGAATGCCTGCCGTGGAGAGGAAAGAGGCAAAGCGGTTCTCGTCGATTTCATCCGGATTCAGAGAACCGTCGGCGACTCTCCGGGCAATTTCGCGCGCCGCGTGTGTGAGCTCCCATCTCGAGGAATAGCTGAGGCATATAAGCAGGTTGAGACCTGTGCAGTGCTCTGTGGCGCGGCATCCTTCTTCGAGGCTTTCGCGCACTTCTGCAGGAAGCCGGTCGATTTCGCCGAGGAGTCGAATCTTCACATTATTGGACACCAGATCAGGCGTCTCGCGGCGGATGGTCCAGCCGATGAGATGCATAAGAGCATCCACCTCCGGTTGGGGGCGGTTCCAGTTCTCAGTGGAGAAAGCGTAGAGAGTGAGATATTTTATGCCGAGGTCGGAAGAGAAGCGCGTGATGCGCGTAACGCTGTTCACGCCCTCGCTGTGTCCGTCGGAGCGCTGCATGGCCCGCTGGCGCGCCCATCGGCCGTTGCCATCCATTATGATAGCCACATGCCGCGGGAGGCGTGAGGTGTCGAGCAGGTTCATCTTCTTTTCAGTCTCGTTCATGTCTACTAACTCAGTCTTTATAGTTGCACACCGCGCACCGTTTGCTAAATTCATAGCTTATGGTGAGGGTCATGGTCGAATACCAGTCGGTATTCTTCATGAAGGAGCTTTTTATTCCGTAAGGGTCTTTCAGCGCATCGCCGTCGAGCCGGTCGGTGAACGTCTTCTTCATGAGGAACTCGAAACCGATGTTCCAGCGGCGCGAGAGCTTATATTTGAGCCCGACACCGAGCGGGATATTGAAGGCCGCTCCGGTTTTGCCGTCGATGCTCCAGAGGGTCAATCCGAGACCCGCCGTTATGTATGGAGAGAACCGTTTCAGCTTGCGATAGGTCTCGCCCATGCCATAATTGAAAAAGTTGAATTCCGCCATCTCCCCGAGTTCATAGAAAACGGTAGAGAAGCGGAAGGTTTCGCCACCCGGGAAGACATTGGTCATCTTCGAAGAGTCGCCGCGGAGACTCCCGGCATAGAAATTGGTCTTGAAAGCCCAGCGGGGAGTTGCCAGATAGCGGAAGAGAGCCTCGAAATCCCACCCCGGATTCTGCCAGAGGTTGGCAGTGTTGGCATCTCCGAGATAGCCGCTCATGCCGATGCCCGCTCCGATGTCGAAGCGGTAGTCTTCCTGAGCCGCCGCTTTCGGAGCGGCGAGCAGGAGCATCAGTGTGGCGGCCAAAGCCGCCGTTATCTTGAACGGTTTTCTCAAATTTCTATCCGGTTTGTCGGAATCTGTCCAGACTCTGGTCCGCTGGCTGAATTCCGTCAGGTAATAAATCAGATTATGGGCGTGAACGAAAGTCTCGCGAGCACTCCGCGCCATACGGTGTTGCAAAGCTTGCCCGTGGGGTCCACGCCTCCTATCAAATATATGTAGGGGCAATCCCAATATATGATGTCGCCCTCGGTCCAGACGTTGATCTTGCGCTTTCCGGAGTTGTCTCCTTTCCAGTAATCGGAGAGGTTGGCATCACGTTGGGTGGTCATCACCACGTTGTCGCATTCCGTCATGGTCGGGATGTTTTTGGGAAGCTGAAGCTTCTCATTGCCTCTTCCCCAGTTCACGCCGTTGTCGTAAGAGATGTAAACCGTGCGGTTCAGTTTGCCGTCGGATTGGCGGCCGCCGATCACCATCCATACCGGGAACTCGGTCTGAGTCCAGGAAGAGGTGGTTTTGCGGAAGCTGTAATATGGGATTATCGAAGCTCCGGCCACGGCGGGAATGCCGCCCTGAGCCAGCTTTATCCAGTGGCGGCCGTCGAAGGCCCAGGTCACGTTCGAGAGCGAGCCGTCGCTCTTGACGCCGCCCACAAAGAAGCCTACAGGCGAGGAGGTCCACTTGTTGGCGAGAATCACGAAATTCGAGAATCCGTTTGTGGGGAACTCCGGATCTGCCTCTGTATCTGCAAGTTCTTTAAGGGGATATTGGGAATACTCAAGGCCGTTGGCGCCAACTTTCAGACCGATGGCGGTGTCGAGGTAAGCCCCGAGCATCGAAGCCCAACGCTGGCCTGTGGCAGTCCAGCTGCGTCCGTCGGCCGACTCATAGAGAGCGCCGTCGGAGGCAAGTATGCACAGACGGGAGGAAGTGGCGCAAAGTGAACGCACGTCAGGCACGAACGGGAAAGTCACGGCCTGCTTGCTCCAGTTGGATTCGTAAAGATTGGTTGAGGAAGCGATGGTATAGGTGCCGTCGGATTCCTCGATCAGAGAGATGGCGCGGCCGTTATAGTCGATGCTTTTCTGAGTGCGCGGCGAAGAAAGCCGCGAGGGTAAGGCGGAGACTGCGCGGTCGCCCCAGATCAGCGAGTCGGCCTGCTCTTTATGGACGTTGACTTTCAGCTGGTAATCCTTGGAATAATCGCCGTAGGATGTGGAGAGCGTGAGCGTCACCTTGCCCGTAAAGTCTATGGAGTCGGTGGATGAGGAAGTATAATCCACTTCGCCGGTGCGGGTGGTTCCCCCTTCCATCTTTATCTTGGCTTCGGTGACATATTGCGAATAGGTGATTTTCGGCACAAGCTTGTTGATCTTAGTGCCTACCGGGAGAGAATCGGCGTTGAAAATAACGCCGTTGTCAAGGTCGATTGAAAAGAATACGGAGTCGAGGTCTTCCATGACCTTGCTGTCGGAGCCGAGCGAGAAAGCCGTGACCGCCACATTCGACGGCGAGACATATTCATCTCCTGTTACTTCCGATTTTTCATTGCACGATGCAAACATCAAGGCACCCGCTGCAATCGCTATACAGCCTGACAGACGGCGAAAGGTGTTATGTTGATTCACTTTTTTAATATTGCTTATGTGGAACATGCCATATTCCGACGGCTTGTCTGCGTAGGAATATAACGTTTCAACTTGCAAAATTAGCATTTCTTGGCGATTTACGGACTAAATCGCCGTATGTTTTTTCAATTTAAATGATTTTAAGCACTATTTAAAGCTTTTTAAGACCTTGCGAAACGGATCCTGGGCACATTTTTAATAAGAGGCCACGTTCCCGGGTCATTTCGCGTTATCTCCGGAGCGGCGCCAGAGCGAGAGAAGATGGTTTCTGATTTTGCGGGTCTCTTTCAATACAAGGTCCTGAGGCATAGCAGGGGAGGGCAGTCCATGACTGAGTATTGCGGGCGAAGTCTCCACGCGGATCTCGTCATAAAGGCCGGCGCGGATGAACGATTCGAGAACGGCTTGGCCACCTTCCGCCATCAGAGAGGTAATGCCGTGTTGTTCATAGAGGACTGTCATATTCTCAGCCAAGGGTTTCGACGGATCGAGCAGGATCGGCTCGCGCTCCATTACTTTGGCATCCGCGGGGATTCTTGATGAGGCGAATATCACCGGACGGGGATGTCTGCCCGGCCATAGCCGGAGCGTGAGCGACGGATTGTCGGCGATCAGCGTGTTGACGCCCACAAGGATGGCATCGGTCATGGCTCTTTCACGGTGCATCTCCACAAGGGTCAGGCTGTCGGAAAGAGCAACCGGAGCGGGCTCGCCTCCGGGGTTTAAGGCGGCTATGAAACCGTCGGCACTTTCAGCCCATTTGAGCTGTATCCATGGACGACGGAGAGTATGGGCAGTCATGAACCGTCGGTTGAGCTCCATGCATTCGGCCTCCATGAAATGCTCGGTGACGTTTATTCCGGCTTCGCGCAGCATTTTTATTCCCCTTCCGCTCACTTCGCGGAAGGGATCGCCGGCGCCTACCACCACATTTTTTATCTTTTTCTGAATCAGCAAGAGACTGCATGGGGGAGTCTTGCCGTAATGGGAGCAGGGTTCGAGGGTGACGTAGATAGTAGATTGCGGGAGGAGGACTTCGTCGGATGGACTGACGGAAGCGATTGCGTTGACCTCTGCGTGCGGACCTCCGTATCTGCGGTGCCAGCCTTCTCCGATAATGCGTCCGTCGGGGGCGACAACGACCGCTCCCACCTGAGGATTCGGCGAAACGAAACCTGCTCCGTTGCGGGCAAGTTCAATGGCGCGCTCCATGTATTTGCGTTCGGGCTTCATATTTTTTTCGAGGAGGGATTTTTAAAGAATGGAATAAAAGACAGTCAGAATCTTACTCCGACACTGAGCTGCGCGTTCTCCACCGAAGAGAAGAAGGAGAAATTATCCGACCTGTACCAGTTCCCGTCGATCTTGGCGATGGCACATACGAAGAAATCGCCCATGTTGTAAGTGAGCGAGCCCTGGCCTTTGAGAATCATTGCGAAGAGGCTCGCACCGCTCTCCACCGAATCCTCATAGGCTCGGGTCAGACCGATGCCGGGGAATGCACTGATATTGAAGAGCAGATGGCGGTTGATCACCCAGTTATAGCTATAGCCTCCCATAATGGCATAAGAGTTGTAATGAAACCGGTATTCCTGCGGTGCGATTGTCAGAAAAGGCTTGAGCACTTCCGGGAGCCGGTTCATATTCATCGTGATGTCGAGATTGTTATAGTTGAATCCGATGATTGCCGAGCCGGCACTGCGGAGCTGGAATTTCGAGAAGTTATATGCCGCTCCCATCGAGAACTTGCGGTTGTTGAAGAAGAAATAGCCGTTCACTCCGATAGTTTTTTGCGACACTCCCGGAAACTCTACGCGTATAAGCCGGCCGTTGTTGTATTTGCCGAAAGTGCGCATCAGGGTTCCTCCGGTGTTCTCCCAGTAATGACCTTCTATGTTGAAACGGGCGCAATTGAAGTTGAATTCAATTTTCTTATGGTTTGTCGGCCTGTTTCCTATCACGTTCGACATGTCGAGAGAATAGCCCACGCTGACCGCCATATATTGCAAATATGCTCCGGCATTGCAATAGATATCGCTCATCATTCTCATTGGCAGTTTCTTTCCCGGGTTGAGGTAATATGAATCGACCCAGTTGTCGCTGACTACGCGCGCTTTCCATCGACGTCCGGTGCCGATTACATACTCGGGGTCGTAGGAATTGAAGACATAGTCGGCCCAATTATAGACTTTTACGCAGAATCCGAGGAATTTTGGGTATCTGACAGTCGTGTCGCTGAGGTTGAGCTTCCCTTGCTTGAGAAGAGTCCACCAGTCGCGTTCTTTCTCCGTCCGTTCGGCCTGTTCGGGGGAGGGGAGACGCCGGAACGCAGCGGTGTCGCCGACGGCAACAGCTATGGTATCGCAATCGGAAACGGAAGCGGTTGCGGCTATTGAGAATATGAATAGGAATAATGTCGAAACAAAAAATTTCAGCATTTGTCAAACGGCTTTTTGAAGTTGTCGTTTTGGAGTGCCGGACGGTTCTTGAGGAGTTCTTCGGCCTTATCTGCCATCGCATCCGGGACATCGAGCCGGATGGCTCCGAGTCCACCTATCCCCGGATATATCTGCGACAGTGCATCGGCGTTGACTATGGCCGGAATACCGTGGTTGTCGAGAAATCCCTTGTCGATATAAGCTTCCGCAAGGTCGGTATATTCATTCACTGTAGTCATGGGCTATGATAGAAAGAATCTGATATATAGAATGAGTTATAATCGATAATTCCGCTTATCTGATGCCGCGCGCGTCGAGGGCAGTCTGATATTTGCGGGCGTTGATCATGTGCTCGTCGTAGGTGGGGGCGAAATTGTGTGTGCCCGAAAAATCTTCTTTGGCGCACATGTAGAGATCCGCGCTCGGTTTGCTGTCGAGAATGGCATCTACGGTGGCTTTCGAGGTGGTGCGGATAGGTCCCGGAGGAAGGCCTGCGTGGGTATAGGTATTGTAGGGTGAGTTGACACTCAGGTGATTGCGGTTCACACGCCGGATGGTGAAATCGTTGAGCGCAAATCTCACCGTCGGGTCCGCCTGAAGGCGCATCCCTTTGTCGAGACGGTTTATATAGAGTCGCCCGATTCTTCCTTTTTCAGAAGCGGCGTTTGTCTCCTCGTCGGCGATCGAGGCCACCGTCATCACTTCCGCCGGGGAAAGCCCGAGCCGGGCGGCTTTTTGCCGGCGGGTGTCGTTCCAGAAAGCGAGATAGTTGGCTCCTATCTTATCGATGAATTCCATGGGTGTGGCCGACCAATATGCATCGTATGTGTCGTCGATGAAAAGCGCCATCGCGTTTTCTGGTGTAAGACCATAGATGGATGTCACCTTCGGATCTGAGAGGAGGGAGCGCAGAGTGTCGGCGGAGAATTCCATGCGGTTTCCGATGCGGCTGCACAGGAGGTCGAGCCCCCGGAATCCGTTGATTGTGATCTTTTGCGGTGTCTGGCCGCCTCGGGCTATGCGACGAAACACGCCGATAGGATTGGTGGACGCGGCTATATCGTAGGCGCCATGCCGTTTGCTCCAGTCGGTCCGGGCCATGTGCGAGAGCGACATCACCTTTGACGCGAATTTGTTTCCGTAATATTTTGAGAGTGTGTCAGTCACGTTTTTCTCTGTGGCCCCCGCCGGGATACGCACCGTCAACGCTGCCGCCGTGCGATACATCACCATCGGGTAGGCCATCAGCAACGCCACGATTATGATAAAGGCAAGCCCCAGGAGGAGAATGATTCTCCTTCCGGGGGCTTTCTTATGTATTGTCGTTCTTACAGATTTTTCGTTCACTTCTGTATCGTTGTTGATAAACTGCTCAAGAGCTTTTTCAGCTGCGGCCTTTTATTTTTTCAAGCTGCGGCTCGAGGGCGGAGATGCAGAGATCTACTGCTTCCTCGAAAGTATCGGCCGTCTTGGATGCGAAAAGGTCGGCTGCCGGGGGAACGGCAAGCTTTATCTGGGCCTCCTTGTTCATTGCCGTTTCCGGTTTGATGAGTCGGAGCGACACCTCAGCCTCGGTTATCGCCTCGAAACGGCGTGAGAGCTTATCGATCTTTTTATTCACGAAGGAGATGAGTTTTTCGGAAATGTCGAAATGAATTGCTTTGATAGTCGCTTCCATAACTTAAAAATTTTATGGTTAATACTCTTAGTACTCTTAGCGGTCAGCGGCATCCCGGCCGATGGCGGTTTTGGGGACCTGCCTGAATGCGGCGGATCTATGCCGCTCCGTTTACAAAGATAAACAATAAATCCGATATTTTTGATTTATGGAGATAAAATTTCTCCGTCGTTTTTTTCTTGTTTCCGGTTTCTCGACCGCGGGTGTGCCGAGGAATATGCCCTTTGTAGTTCGGCGAAGGAGAGGTGGGTATATATCTGGGTGGTCGAAAGGGAGGAATGACCGAGAAACTCCTTCACCGAATCGAGGTCGGCGCCGTTGTTGAGCATCGCCGTGGCGAAAGTGTGGCGCAAAACGTGGGGGCTCTTCTTGGGTGTCGATGTGGCTGACAGAGCATCGTGGACTATGTCGTAGAGTGTTTTGCGGCTTATGAATCCTTGGGGTCCGGCGATGAGCGGAGTTGATCCGGCCTGATCGACAGCGGTGGGGTAGCGGCTGTCGCGCAGCGACTGCCATTCGCGGATTTCCCGAATCAGCGGTTCAGGCAGGGGGATTACCCGTTGCTTGGATCTTTTTCCCGTTACTTTGGCCTCGCGCAGGCTGAAATCGATGTCGCGGTCGGTGAGCGTGCGCAATTCTTCCTGACGCATGCCCGTGGAATATAGCATCAGCAGGATGAAGCGGCGGCGCGCCGCGGCGAAGTCTCCGGACCGGCCGGAAGAGATAAGTTCCTCGATTTCGGCGGTTTTTACAAATTCCGGCAGACGTTTCGGAGCTTTAGCCAGAATCAGGTCGGCTGCCGGATTAGCATGAATCTCTCCCTGACGCAGAAGCCAGTGGAAATATGCCCGGAGGCTCTGGGCCTTGCGGCGTAGAGTGAGGGCAGAGTCACTGCGGGCGCGCATCGCGAGCCATGCGCGGATATCGGAGGTGGTGACAGAGGCGGCGTCGAATCCCCCTTCCGGAGCCAGCCAAGAGGCAAAAGAATCCGTGTCGCGGCAATATGCCTCGACAGTATGCGGGCTTCTGTTAAGTTCCAGACGCAGGTATTCGGCAAAGCGTCCGGTGTGCCCGAATTGTGGCTGAGCGGGTTTCACGTGAAGATATGACAATTCGGTACAGGTTTCTCGGAAACCTATACCGAACCGTGTATTTGTCTGATAATAAAAGCGGCTGATTACTGCTCTGCCTGACGGAGCTGCTGAACGTAAACGGCCTTCATCATTTTCTTGCGGTTTGTCACCGAAGGCTTCTCGAAGGCCTGACGTGAGCGGAGTTCCTTCACGATTCCGGTCCTTTCGAATTTACGTTTGAACTTCTTCAGTGCTTTCTCGATGTTTTCGCCTTCTTTTACTGGTACGATAATCATGTTTTGATCTTCTTAGTTTTTATTATTTAATATCTTGATGAACTCTTGCCGGAGGGCAACATGCAGGCCCGGCGGCACAAAAGCGTTGCAAAATTATACAAACTTCCAAACATGACAAAATTTTTAAACAAAATTTCATCAACATTTTGGTATTATATGCTTTTATCAGGCTTCCGAAGAGGCTTCATCCTCGGAATACCATTTGGAATACATCAGATAATTACGGGCTATCTTGATGTTCATCTCCTTGGCTTTTTCGGGTTCCACCATCTTCACGAATCTGGCGGGAGCACCGGCCCACATCTCGTGGGGCCCGATCTTGGTGCGGCTGAGCACCACCGATCCCGCAGCCACAAGCGCGCCTTCGCCCACTTCGGCATCGTCCATCACTATCGCTCCCATTCCGATGAGTGCGTAGTCGTGGATTTTCGCTCCGTGGATCACGACGTTGTGACCGATCGAGACATCGTTGCCTATCTCGATTGTGGATTTCTGATAGAGGGTGTGGAGTGTGCTTCCGTCCTGTATGTTGACGCGGTCGCCGACGCGGATCGAATTGACATCGCCACGCAACACTGTGTTGAACCAGATGCTGCATTCATCGCCGATCACTACATCGCCCACAATCGCGGCGTTGTCGGCAAGAAAGCAGTCCTTGCCGATTACGGGGGTGAAACCCCTCACAGATTTTATCAATGCCATTTTAAGGTGTTGTTCTGTTAAGTGCTGTTCTGTTATTAGATTTGTAGAGAATCATTTGCTTACGGGCGCGCATTTTGCCTTGAGCCAATCTTGCTCCTCTTTCTCGAGAAGCGGAGAAAGTTCGGAATATACGCGGGCATGATAGCTGTTGAGCCATTCGATCTCTTCGGCAGTCATGATTGACGTGTCGAGCATCGACGTGTCGAATGGGAAGAGCGTGAGCACTTCGAAATGATAGAAATCGCCAAACTCGGTGGTTTCCAGTTTTTCGGTCACGATCAGGTTTTCGAGGCGGATGCCATATCTGCCTTCGAGATAGATTCCGGGCTCGTCGCTGGTGATCATTCCCGGCTCAAGTGGTGTGGGCACGTCGTTGAGGCGGATGCTCTGCGGCCCTTCATGACAATTGATGAAGAAGCCGACGCCGTGGCCGGTGCCGTGATAGTAGGCTTTCCCTTCGTTCCAGAGGAACTGGCGAGCCAGAACATCGAGCTGGCCGCCGCGGGTGCCTTTCGGGAATATTGCCTTTGCGAGGGCGATATTTCCTTTGAGCACGAGGGTGAAATCATGACGCTGTCCGGGAGTGGTGTCGCCCAGGCCGATGGTGCGGGTGATGTCGGTGGTGCCGTAGGTGTATTGGCCGCCGGAATCCACAAGCAACAGGCCGTTGCCTACAACCGGTATGTCGCTCTCCTCGTCGGCTTCATAATGGACAATAGCGCCGTGTTCGTTCCATCCGAGGATAGGGGAGAAGCTTTCGTCGACACATGAAGGATCGGCGAGCCTGAGGGCCCGGAGCCGTTTGCCGAGTTCGAGCTCCGTGAGTTTTCCTGATGGGTATTCCTTCTCCACCATCATGAAGAAGCGGACAAGCGCGACTCCATCCTTACGCATGGCGGTGCGGATGTTGGCTATCATGGTTTCGTTTTTCACGCTTTTGAGCTTTGCCACCGATGCGCCGCCGAACACCGGTGTGCAGCCGATATGGTCGTATAGACCCCGGGAGGTCTTTTCTGGGTCGATGAGCAGACGCGTTTCCTTCGGAAGAATGGTGACGAAATCCAGAACGCTTTCATAAGGCATCACCTCGAATGAATACTTGCGCAGGTGCTCGGCCACTTCCGGCGAGAGCTTATCCTTGTCGATAAAGAGCACGCGCCGGGAATCATCGAGATAGAGATAGGCCACGAAGATGGGTGAGAACGCAATGTCTCCGGCTGTGCGCAGGTTGGTGACCCATGCGATATCGTCGAGAGCCGAGAGCATAATGGAGTTGGCGAGCTCTGTCTTTACCTCGGCGAGCACTCGGCCGACCTTGCTGTCGACATCTTCGCCCACGATTTTCTCATCATGGATGAAAAGCTTGTTTTTGGGGCGTTCAGGCCTGTCGGGCCATATATAGTCGAAAAGCGGGAATTCATCATTGAGATGAATGCCGTTGTCGGAAAGTTCCTGCTCGAGCCTCTGGGTCCAGACCACGGAGAAAGTCATTCCGTCGATCCCGACGGTCTGTCCGGGCTTCATGTTTTCTGTTACCCAGTCGATAAGGTCGACGGCTTCGGGGCCATCCTCCTTCATCATGCTGAAACCCGTGTCGCGGAGCTGCTGCTCGGCCTGGATGAAATAGCGGGAATCGGTCCAGCAGTAGGCTTTGTCGGCCAATACGACGGCCGTGCCGTTTGTGCCGTTGCCCGATTCGAAACCGGTGAGCCATTCGCGGCCGCGCCAATGGCGCGGAGGAAGCTCACTCTGATGGGGGTCGGTTCCCGATACGATCACGGCGTCGAGGCCGTGCTCTTTCATTGCCAGGCGCAGGGCGGCGAGATATTGAGCATTTTTCTTCATATTGGTTCCTTTTTTGTCGTGGGCGGGAATTTCCGTCCGTCTGCAAAAATAACAAAAATCTATATAAAATTGCCATTTGCCACTGCAATAAATTGCCTGAACGCAACTTGAGGTCAGAAAAGGACCTAAATACAGAACTGATATTAACCGATTTTACAAGTAGGGTCTAAAGGGACATAAATTGGTTGAATTGGAACTTTTAAAATACCCCCCCCCGTTTTTAATGTTTTTTAACATAAAATGGTGGCTTCTGATTCTGAAATATTATTTAACTTTGCACTGCAAAACGGGGTTGAACCCCGATAGATAAAGATGGCAAGTCAAAAAATCTTTTAAGTAATAGTGATATAAAATTTGTAAGTTAGTGGTTGAGTAGGATAACCGTATTGCTTGTGAAAGTCGGCGGCTCTAAAAAATCACAATGCGGCATGAGATTGTGAAATCGCGTGCCGTTGTTGTTTTTATAGGTATGGTATGTCTTGATTTGGGAGCTGCGGCTTCAGGGAACCGAATGAATGTCCGCGATTTTGAATAATCGGGCAATTATATTATTTTTGCATTTCCTAACATCATGTGTACATCCGAACTATCTCTAATACCAGAATGGATAAAAGGAAAATAGTGCTTTTCGACACGCAAGAGAATTTCGAAAATCTTCTTCCCCTGTCATATACCAGGCCGGTTGCGGCGTTCCGCATCGGTATCGTGACCATCCGCGAGAAATGGGAGAGCCGTCTGCCGGGCTGCTATTCTTTCCTGACCGTGGAATATCTTCGCGAGAAATATCCGATGGATGCCGACTGCGCCGAAGAGGTGCTGTTTGTGGCCGGTAATCTTCTGCCCGACGAGCCTCTTGTAAAGGCTGTGTCGGCCTTGAAGAGCGGTGAACATCTGAGCGACGGCGAGCAGTTGCTTGCCTATTGCGGAAATGCCGAAGAACTTGCGTCGGTGGGAATTCCCGCGCGCAACTATGAGGGCGAGACGGACAAGATTCTGCAGGTGTTCGATATCTTTCAGAAGAACGGCGAAGAGATCTGTCGCGATTTTGCAATGATCGCCCATGAGGATAGCCCATCGGCACCCGACCGTAGCGTAGTGGTTCTCGGTCCGGAAACCACTCCCGACGGTCTTCCGAGTGTTTATCTCGAGGAGGGGGCAAGCGTTGAGGCTGCAACTCTCAACGTGAAGGACGGCCCTATTTATATAGGAAAGAATGCTACTGTGATGGAGGGCGCATGTCTGCGGGGGCCGCTGGCAATCTGCGACAATGTCAAGATACGGATGGGCGCGAAAATATATGGGGGCACCACTTTCGGGCCCTATTGCAAAGTGGGGGGAGAGGTGGACAATGCCGTAGTTTTCGGCTACAGCAACAAAGCGCACGACGGCTATCTCGGCAATGCGGTGGTGGGCGAATGGTGTAACATCGGCGCCGGTGCCAACGCCTCGAATCTGAAGAACGACTATTCCAAAATAAGGATTTGGAATTATGCTAAAAAGGGATTCATGCGCACCGATCTCCAGTTCTGCGGTCTGATAATGGGCGACCATTCGAAAGCAGGGATCAACACCATGTTCAACACCGCGACCGTAGTGGGCGTTGGGGTGAATCTTCATGGCGCCGGTTATCCGCGGGCATTCATACCCAGCTTCAGCACAGGTTCTCCGGAAGGGGGCTTTACGGATGTGAGCATCGATAAATTTATGGAGACGGCCGGGAAAGTGATGTTGCGGCGCGGCATACAGCTTGGCGACATCGACCGGCGCATCTTCGACCGGATATACCACAGCGCCTCGCGCTTCAAGAGCCCTTCGCGCTGACGCGAGGGGTTATTTAAATTAAATGGATAAAAATAATTGTAAAAAGTTTGTGTAATCCATTAATTTTTAGTATCTTTGCAACGCTTTAAGGACCGGACGTCCTGCATGGTGCGGCTAAATGATTGCATGGCAATTGTTTAGTGTGCATTATGGTGTGTAGGTCGGTGGTGTCTTTGAGGCAAGTTTGAATTGAGATAAAGAACCAATAAATAAAAAAGAGACAAAAGAATGCCAACAATTCAGCAATTAGTAAGAAAGGGACGTACTGCATTGAAGGACAAGAGCAAGTCGCCCGCATTGGATTCGTGTCCTCAGCGTCGCGGCGTGTGCGTTCGTGTTTACACCACGACTCCCAAGAAGCCTAATTCGGCAATGAGGAAAGTTGCGCGTGTGCGCCTTACGAACGGCAAAGAGGTGAACAGCTACATTCCCGGAGAGGGCCACAACCTTCAGGAGCACTCCATCGTGATGGTGCGCGGCGGTCGTGTGAAAGACCTTCCCGGTGTGCGTTACCACATCGTTCGCGGCACACTCGACACGGCAGGAGTTCAGGGTCGTACGCAGCGTCGCTCGAAATACGGAGCGAAGCGTCCCAAGGCAGCCAAGAAATAACAGGCGGCCACTTACAAAAACAATCAAATCGTAAACAACCGTTTTTGATTTATTGGATGGCTAAGGTTGAGTAAACTCCGCAAGAGAGCGGTGTTGAAGATTGAAAAAGCAGCCAAAAACAAAAACATTAAACAAACAACAATGAGAAAAGCAAAGCCAAAGAAAAGGGTGATTCTTCCCGATCCCGTGTTTCATGAAGTCAAGGTGACGAAATTCGTGAACCATCTGATGTACGACGGAAAGAAGAACACCGCTTTCACAATATTCTACAGCGCATTGGAGACTGTGAAGTCCAAAATGCCCAACGAGGAGAAGAGCGCACTCGAGATCTGGAAGAAAGCGCTTGAGAATGTAACTCCCCAGGTGGAGGTGAAGTCCCGCCGAGTAGGTGGCGCCACCTTCCAGGTCCCCACTGAAATCCGCGCGGACCGCAAGGAATCGATATCGATGAAAAACCTCATAATCTTCGCACGCAAACGCGGCGGCAAGACGATGGCCGACAAGCTCGCGGCCGAGATCGTAGATGCCTTCAATGACCAGGGTGGTGCATATAAGAGAAAAGAGGATATGCATCGTATGGCAGAGGCTAACCGCGCGTTCGCACATTTCAGGTTTTAACATAGGGAAAATAGAAAATGGCAAAACACGACGATCTTAGACTTACCCGCAATATCGGCATCATGGCTCACATCGATGCCGGAAAGACCACAACATCCGAACGTATCCTTTTCTACACCGGTCTGACACATAAGATCGGTGAGGTTCACGATGGCGCCGCCACCATGGACTGGATGGAGCAGGAGCAGGAGCGCGGAATCACAATCACATCCGCCGCCACGACAACGTTCTGGAAATATAACGACGACAAATTCAAGATCAATCTGATCGACACTCCCGGGCACGTTGACTTCACCGTTGAGGTGGAGCGCTCGCTGCGTGTGCTCGACGGCGCCGTTGCCGCTTTCTGCGCAGTCGGCGGTGTAGAACCCCAGAGCGAGACCGTTTGGCGCCAGGCCGACAAATATAACGTACCCCGCATCGGATATGTGAACAAGATGGACCGCTCGGGCGCCAACTTCTTCGAGGTTGTGCGTCAGGTGAAGGAAGTGCTCGGCGCAACGCCGCTTCCCATCCAGATTCCTATCGGTGCGGAGGAGTCGTTCAAAGGCGTTGTGGATCTCGTGACGATGAAGGCTATCTTCTGGCACGACGAGACCATGGGCGCTGAATACAGCATCGAGGAAATCCCCGCCAACCTTCAGGCCGAGGCCGAGGAATACCGCGACAAGATGCTCGAGACTCTCGCCGAGCTCGACGAGAACCTCATGGAGAAATATTTCGACGATCCCTCCACAATCACCGAGGAAGAGATAAAGGCAGCTATCCGCAAAGGTACGCTTTCGATGGCCATCAACCCGATGATCTGCGGTTCGTCGTTCAAGAACAAAGGCGTGCAGACACTTCTCGACGCTGTCTGCGCCTATCTTCCCTCGCCTCTCGACGCAGGCGCGGTTGAAGGAACGGTTCCTGGCACGGACGAGATCGCAACCCGCGAGCCGGATCCCGATGCTCCTATGTCGGCACTCGCGTTCAAGATCGCAACCGACCCCTATGTAGGCCGTCTCTGCTTCTTCCGCGTATATTCCGGCGAAATCCCCGCAGGAAGCTATGTCCTGAATTCACGTTCGGGCAAGAAAGAGCGTATCTCGCGTCTTTTCCAGATGCACTCCAACAAGCAGAACCCGAAAGAGGTGATCGGTTGCGGCGACATCGGTGCCGGAGTCGGTTTCAAGGATATCCGCACCGGAGATACCCTCTGCGACGAGAATCATCCCATCGTGCTTGAGGCTATGGAATTCCCCGATCCCGTGATCGGTATCGCCGTAGAGCCTAAGACTCAGAAAGACCTCGACAAACTTGGCGTGGGTCTTCAGAAGCTTGCAGAGGAGGATCCCACATTCCGCGTAGAGACAAACGAGGAGACCGGACAGACCGTGATCAGCGGTATGGGTGAGCTTCACCTTGACATCATCATCGACCGTCTGCGTCGTGAGTTCAAGGTAGAGTGCAACCAGGGCCGTCCGCAGGTAACATATAAGGAGGCCATCACCAAACCCGTAGAGCTTCGCGAGGTATTCAAGAAGCAGACCGGTGGTCGCGGTAAGTTCGCCGACATCATTGTCCGCATCGAACCCGCCGACGATGACTTCGAAGGCAACCTGCAGTTCATCGACGAGGTCAAGGGTGGTAATGTGCCTAAGGAATATATTCCTTCCGTACAGAAAGGTTTCCAGACAGCCATGAAGAACGGCGTATTGGCCGGCTATCCCGTGGAGCGTCTGAAAGTGACTCTTCTCGACGGAAGCTTCCACCCCGTAGACTCCGACCAGCTTTCGTTCGAGCTCTGCGCAATCCAGGCCTTCAAGAAAGGATCTGAGAAGGCAGGTCCCGTGCTGATGGAGCCTATCATGAAGATAGAGGTAGTGACCCCCGAGGAATCGATGGGTGACGTGATCGGCGACCTTAACAAACGTCGCGGTCAGGTAGAGGGTATGGAAACGAGCCGCAGCGGTGCCCGCATCGTTAAGGCCAAGGCACCTCTGGCCGAGATGTTCGGATATGTGACCGCCCTGCGTACCATCACATCAGGCCGCGCAACATCCACGATGAGCTTCAGCCACTATGCCGAGGTAAGCAACTCGATTGCAAAGAATGTCCTGACCGAATGCCAGGGCCGCGTAGATCTTCTTAAGTAAAATTCAAGTCATAACATCAATATGAGCCAAAAAATCAGAATCAAGCTTAAATCTTACGATCACAGCCTCGTGGACAAATCCGCGGAGAAGATCGTAAAGACGGTCAAATCGACCGGCGCGGTGGTTAGCGGTCCCATTCCACTTCCTACCCACAAGCGCATCTTCACCGTGAACCGTTCGACGTTCGTGAACAAGAAGAGCCGCGAACAGTTCCAGCTTTCATCGTTCCAGCGTCTGATCGACATCTACAGCAGCACGTCGAAGACCGTAGACGCCCTGATGAAGCTCGAGCTTCCCAGCGGAGTGGATGTTTCGATCAAGGTTTAAGAAACTGTTCGGATAATTAAAGAAACTGTTTCGGACAACAACACAACAGAATAAACAGAGCCGGCCCGGCTTCTTCGGGAGGCGGGCCGGACAAAGACCACAAATAGTTAAATAGAAATGCCAGGATTAATTGGAAAGAAAATCGGAATGACATCCGTTTTCAGTGCCGACGGAAAAAACATTCCGTGCACTGTTATCGAAGTAGGTCCTTGTGTGGTTACCCAGCTCAGAACACTGGAGAAGGACGGATACGAGGCTGTACAGGTAGGTTTCACCGACAAGAAGGAGAAGCACACCACGAAGCCTATGGCCGGCCACTTCAAGAAAGCAGGGGTTACACCCAAGAGACACTTGGCCGAGTTCAAGTCGTTTGAGACCCTGCCGGGCCTTGGCGACACGCTGACTGTGGATCTTTTCCAGGAGGGAGGTTTTGTCGATGTAGTCGGCACTTCCAAGGGTAAAGGTTTCCAGGGCGTTGTAAAACGCCACGGATTTGGCGGCGTAGGCCAGAGCACACACGGTCAGCACAACCGTCTTCGCGCACCGGGTTCAATCGGAGCCTGCTCCTATCCCGCGAAGGTATTCAAGGGACTCCGCATGGCCGGCCAGATGGGCAACGAGCGTGTCACAGTGCAGAATCTGCAGGTGATCAAAGTGCTTCCGGAGCACAATTTGTTAATGATTAAGGGTTCCGTGCCGGGGCCTAAAGGTTCAATAGTTTTAGTTGAGAAATAATGGAATTAGCAGTTTATAACATCAAAGGAGAAGACACCGGCCGCAAAGTGACGCTCAATGACGAGGTGTTTTCGCGCGATTTGAGCGAAGGAAATGCTGAGCATACCCTTTATCTCAACATCAAACAATACCTCGGCAACCAGCGTCAGGGCACCCACAAGAGCAAGGAGCGTAGCGAAGTTTCCGGCTCGACCCGTAAACTCGGACGTCAGAAAGGTGGCGGCGGCGCACGTCGCGGCGACATCAACTCTCCGCTTCTCAGAGGGGGCGGCACAGTATTCGGACCCCGTCCGCGCGACTACCGCACCAAGCTCAACAAAAAGCAGAAAGCACTCGCACGCCGCATAGCGCTCACTTCGGTGGCGAACGATAAGAAGATCTACGTGATCGAGGACTTCACATTCGATGCTCCGAAAACCAAGAGCTACATGAATCTTGCCAAAGGCTTCAAGCTTGAAGACAAGAAAGTGCTTCTGGTATTCGGCCACACCGACGACAATGTGCTTCTGTCGGTTCGCAACGTGCCCAACGCGATGATGGCTCAGGCCGCAGACCTGAACGCCTACACCGTGCTCAACACCGACGCGATACTCGTGACAGAGGAAAGCCTTGGAATTCTGAACGCATTTTAACCAAAGGAGAGAAAGAAATGGATATACAGATCAAACCGATCGTGACTGAGAAAGCCACGGCATACGGCGAAAAGGAGAATTGCTATACCTTCGCTGTTTCTCCGGAGGCCAACAAGTTTCAGATCAAGGACATCGTAGAGAAGCTCTATAATGTCCGCGTAGAGAAAGTGAACACCGCCAGCTACGCCGGCAAGCGCAAACAGCGCTACACCAAGAGCGGACTCATCCGCGGTCAGCGTCCTGCCTTCAAGAAGGCATACGTGACAGTAGCTGAAGGACAGAAGATTGACTATTACAGCAATATTTAAGAATAATGGCAGTAAGGAAATTCAAGCCCACTACGCCTGGGCAAAGACACAAGGTTATTGGTGTGTTCAAAGGAACAATCACTGCTACCACACCAGAAAAATCTCTTACAGTCGGGAAGCGCTCCACCGGAGGCCGCAACTCCTCGGGCCATCTGTCGACACGTTATCGTGGCGGCGGCCATAAGAGAAAATTGCGTCTCATCGACTTCAAGAGAACCAACGACGGCGTACAGGCCACGGTTAAGAGTATCGAGTACGATCCCAACCGTTCGGCACGTATCGCACTGTTGTATTATACAGACGGAACCAAGGCTTACATGATCGCCCCCAACGGGCTTGAGGTAGGCCAGACGGTGGTTAGCGGCCCGGATGCAGCTCCGGAGGTAGGCAACAGCCTTCCGCTGTCGGCAATCCCCGTCGGTACGCTGATCCATTGTATAGAGCTTCGCCCCGGTCAGGGCGCCGTAATGGCACGTTCGGCCGGTACATTCGCGCAGCTCACATCACGCGAAGGTGATTACGCAATCATCAAATTGCCTTCTGGAGAAACTCGAAAAGTGCTTCTGACATGCCGCGCAACGGTAGGCGTGGTCGGCAACTCCGACCATGCGCTGGAGCAGAGCGGAAAGGCCGGTCGTTCGCGCTGGCTGGGCCGCCGCCCCCACAACCGTGGTGTTGTCATGAACCCTGTGGACCACCCGATGGGTGGTGGCGAGGGCCGTCAGAGCGGTGGACATCCGCGTTCGCGCACAGGTCTTTATGCAAAGGGCCTGAAGACACGCTCGCCGAAGAAGCATTCTTCGAAGTATATAATTGAAAGAAGGAAAAAATAATTTGATTAATTGAGACAAGTATGAGTCGTTCGCTTAAAAAAGGACCATTTATCAGCGTCAAGCTCGAGAAGAAAGTGGCAGCGATGGAAGAGAGCGGAAAGAAAAGCGTCATCAAGACGTGGAGCCGCGCATCTATGATCTCCCCCGATTTCGTAGGCCATACCTTCGCGGTGCATAACGGCAACAAGTTCATTCCGGTCTATGTGACGGAGAACATGGTGGGCCACAAGCTCGGAGAGTTCGCTCCTACGCGCACCTTCCGCGGCCACGCCGGCAACAAGAAAAAATAATGGCCCGATTCATTAATTCAGAAAAAATAGAATAACATACAATGGGTTTAAGAAAAAGACAATCAGCCGAGGCCATCAAAGAGGCACGCAAGAGCGAATATTTCGCCAAGCTGCATAATGTGCCCTCTTCTCCGCGCAAGATGCGCCTTGTGGTCGACATGATCCGCGGCCAGGAGGCATTCAAGGCTCTCGGAATACTGAAATTTTCCAATAAAGAGGCTTCGCGCAAGGTAGAGAAGCTTCTCCGGTCGGCCATCGCCAACTGGGAACAGAAGAATGAGCGCAAGGCAGAGGCCGGCGAGCTTTATGTCAAGACTGTGTTTGTAGACTGCGCCCCGATGCTCAAGCGTCTTCGTCCGGCTCCCCAGGGTCGTGGCTATAGGATCCGCAAGCGTTCCAATCACGTGACATTGTTCGTGGACACAATTAATAACGAAAAAGCTTAATTTGCAAAGATGGGACAGAAAGTTAATCCAATCAGCAACCGTCTCGGAGTGATCCGCGGTTGGGACTCGAACTGGTATGGTGGAAAGAAATACGGCGACACCCTTCTTGAGGACTCGAAAATCCGTAAATATCTCCGCACTCGTCTTGCAAAGGCAAGCGTTTCGAGAATCATTATCGAACGTACGCTGAAGATGGCCACCGTGACCATCTGCACGTCGCGTCCGGGACTTATTATCGGTAAAGGCGGCAAGGATGTCGACGCCCTCAAGGAGGAGCTCAAGAAGCTCACCGACAAGGAGGTTCAGATCAACATCCACGAGATCAAGCGTCCGGAGCTGGATGCCGAGATCGTGGCTTCGAACATCGCCCGTCAGATTGAGAACAAGGTGGCTTACCGCCGTGCCGTCAAGATGGCTGTCGCTTCGACGATGCGCATGGGCGCCGAGGGCATCAAGGTTCAGGTCAGCGGACGTCTGAACGGCGCCGAGATGGCACGCTCCGAGATGTTCAAAGAGGGCCGCACGCCTCTTCACACACTTCGCGCCGACATAGACTATGCACTTGTAGAGGCTCTCACGAAAGTGGGAATCATCGGTATCAAGGTATGGATCTGCCGCGGCGAGGTTTATGGCAAGAAGGAGCTTGCTCCGGCCTATGCCGTGAATCAGAAAGAGACAGGCCGTCCGCAAGGTGGCCGCAAGGGCGGTTTCCGCAACAAGAAAAACAACAACCGATAAAAAAGATCTAAGATAAAATGTTACAACCTAAGAAAACGAGATACCGCCGTTCGCAGAAGGGCCGTATGAAAGGTGAGGCCCAGAGGGGCAACCAGCTCGCGTTCGGATCTTTCGGCATCAAGACTCTTGATTCGAAATGGATCACGGGTCGTCAGATAGAGGCAGCCCGTGTGGCCGTGACGCGTTATATGCAGCGTCAGGGACAGATCTGGATCCGCATATTCCCCGACAAGCCCATCACCAAAAAGCCTGCCGAGGTGCGAATGGGTAAAGGTAAGGGTAATCCCGAGGGCTTCGTGGCGCCCGTAACTCCGGGACGTATCCTGATAGAGGTTGAGGGCGTACCCTACGATGTAGCCAAAGAGGCACTTCGTCTTGCCGCCCAGAAGCTGCCGGTGATCACCAAGTTTGTGGTTCGCCGCGACTATGATCCGTCACAGAACGTCTAAAACAACCGTTTTCGCCAGCCGTCTTCCGGAACTTCCGGAAGACGGAGCGGCGGAGACAGCAAACAAACAGATAAAATGAAAAAGGAAGAAATCAAGGAATTAAGCATTCAGGAGCTGACAGCCCGCATAGAGGTTGCAGAGAAGGCTTATCGTGAATTGAAAGTAGCGCACGCGATCTCTCCCGTAGACAATCCCTCGAAGATCACTAAAGACCGTCGCGAGATTGCCCGCTTGAAGACAGTGTTGCGCCAGAAGGAGATTGCCGCCGCCAAGGAGGCCGCTTCTGCAGTAAAGTAATCCCGGAAAGAATTTTTACAAATGGAAGAGAAAAGAAATTTGAGAAAAGAGAGAATCGGGGTTGTTTCGAGCAACAAATGTGACAAGACGATCACAGTTGAGATCAAGTGGAAAGAGAAACACCCGATTTACGGCAAGTTTGTCAACAAGACAAAGAAGTATCACGCTCACGATGAGAACAACGAGTGTTCCGTAGGCGACACAGTCCGTCTGATGGAGACCCGCCCGCTGAGTAAGACAAAGAGATGGAGACTGGTAGAAATCATCGAAAAAGTTAAGTAATCATGATCCAGACAGAAACCCGTTTGACAGTAGCGGACAACAGTGGCGCCAAGGAAGCGCTCTGTATCCATGTTCTCGGCGGCACCGGTCGTCGTTACGCAAGTGTTGGCGACATCATCGTAGTGTCTGTGAAGAGCACCATCCCGTCGTCTGATGTAAAGAAGGGCACGGTATCGAAAGCCGTTGTAGTGCGCACAAAGAAGGAGATTCGTCGTCAGGACGGCAGCTATATCCGTTTCGATGACAACGCCTGTGTGCTTCTCAATAACGCCGGTGAGATCCGCGGCACGCGTATCTTTGGCCCGGTAGCCCGTGAGTTGCGTGCCACGAACATGAAAATCGTGTCGTTGGCACCGGAAGTACTTTAAACCGTCTTAAACAATAGAAGAAATGGCAAAACTGCATATAAAGAAGGGTGACACGGTCTATGTCAATGCCGGCGACGACAAGGGCAAGACAGGTCGCGTCCTCCAGGTTCTGGTCAAGAAGAACAGAGCCATTGTGGAAGGCGTCAACATCGTGTCGAAGAGCACCAAGCCCAATGCCAAATATCCTCAGGGAGGCATTGTGAAGATGGAAGCCCCGGTGCATATTTCAAATTTGAACGTGATAGACCCGAAATCGGGCAAGCCCACTCGCGTGGGACGTCGTCTGAACGACGCCGGCAAGTTGGTACGTTATTCAAAAAAATCAGGAGAGGAGATTAAGTAATGAGCACAACTCTTAGCAAAGACTATAAGGAAAGAATAGTTCCGGAGCTCACGGAGGAATTCAAATATACCACCGTGATGCAGGTTCCCCGCCTGGAGAAGATTGTAATCAACCAGGGCCTCGGCGCCGCCACACAGGACAAGAAGATTATCGAGACAGCCATCAACGAGCTCACGGCCATCACCGGCCAGAAGGCCGTAGCGACTCTTTCGCGCAAGGATATCTCGAACTTCAAGCTTCGTAAGAAAATGCCTATCGGCGCAATGGTGACTCTTCGTCGGGACAAGATGTATGAGTTCCTGGAGCGTCTGGTAAGGGTTGCCCTTCCGCGAATCCGCGACTTCAAGGGTATCAACTCCAAACTCGACGGCCGCGGCAACTATACGCTCGGCATCACGGAGCAGATCATTTTCCCCGAGATCAACATCGACAATGTTCCGAAACTTCAGGGTATGAACATCACCTTCGTCACATCGGCCAAGACCGATGAGGAAGGCTTCGCTCTTCTTAAGAAATTCGGACTTCCCTTCAAACACGAAAAATAAGAGCTATGGCAAAAGAATCAATGAAAGCCCGCGAAGTTAAGCGTCAGCGCATGGTGGCCAAATATGCCGCCAAGAAGGCAGCCCTCAAGAAGGCAGCCCTCGCAGATGCTGAAGGCAACATCGACTATGAGGCTCTGACGAAGCTCCAGAAGCTTCCGAAGAACGCTTCGAAGGTGCGTCTGCACAACCGTTGCGAAATCACGGGCCGTCCCAAGGGATACATGCGTCAGTTCGGCATTTCGAGGATTCAGTTCCGCGAGATGGCGTCGGCAGGTCTTATACCCGGAGTTAAGAAGGCAAGCTGGTGACCCGACGGTCGCCGGCTGCCTCCGGGCTCCGGACACCAAAGAAAATCAGAAGAGAGTATTAAATATTGTTCAGAGATTCTGAATCAATTTAACAATCAAAAAAATGACTGATCCAATAGCAGATTATCTGACGAGACTGAGAAACGCCATCCGTGCGGGACACCGCGTGGTGGAGATTCCTTCGTCAAAAATGAAAAGGGAGATCACAAAGATCCTTTTCGAACAGGGCTACATCCTGAACTACAAGTTCGAGGAGGGCACTACTCCGCAGGGCACCATCAAGATCGCCCTCAAATATGATCCGGTAGACAAGGTTAACGCAATCAAGAACCTTCACCGCGTATCCCGTCCGGGACTCCGCCAGTACACCGGTTATAAAGACATGCCCCGCGTACTCAACGGACTGGGCATCGCCATCATCTCCACCTCTCAGGGTGTGATGACAAATAAAGAGGCCAAAGAGCGCAAGATCGGAGGCGAAGTATTGTGTTACGTATATTAAAAAGGAGGTATTATGTCAAGAATTGGTAAAGCACCTATCGTGATACCTGCCGGCGTAACCGTACAGGTCAAGGATAATGTAGTGACTGTAAAAGGTCCCAAAGGGGAGCTCACCCAGACGGTGAATCCCGATATCACAGTCAAGGTAGAAGACGGCCATGTAGTGCTCACACGTCCGAGCGACGACCGCGAGCACCGCGCCATGCACGGTCTTTACCGCGCGCTGATCCACAACATGGTAGTCGGCGTGTCGGAGGGCTACAAGAAAGAGATGGAGCTTGTGGGTGTGGGCTACCGCGCCACGGCTACCGGACAGGTTCTTGAGCTTGCCTTAGGCTATTCGCATGCTATCTATATCAAACTTCCGAAGGAGATCAAGGTAGAGGCAAAGACAGAGCGCAACAAGAACCCGCTTATCATTCTCGAGAGCAGCGACAAGCAGCTTCTCGGCCAGGTATGCGCCAAGATCCGTTCGCTCCGCAAGCCGGAACCCTACAAGGGCAAAGGTATCAAGTTTGTAGGCGAGATTATCCGCCGCAAATCGGGAAAGTCAGCTAACGCCAAATAAAAATTGAGGAACTATGATATCCAAGACAGCAAGAAGAAATAAGATAAAAAACCGCATCCGCGGCAAGATTTCCGGCACCGCCACGCGTCCGCGCATGAGCGTGTTCCGCAGCAACAAAGGGATTTACGTTCAGCTGATCGATGATCTGGCCGGCGCCACGCTTTGCGCCGCCTCGTCGAAAGGACTCGAGGGGGGCACCAAGACGGAAGTTGCCGCCAAAGTCGGAAAAGAGATAGCAAAGAGAGCCCAGGAGAAGGGAATCGAGACGGTTGTTTTCGACCGTAACGGTTATCTTTTCCATGGCAGAGTCAAATCATTGGCCGATGCAGCCCGCGAGGGAGGTCTTAAATTTTAAAAAAAATCATGGCAAATAAGAACAACAGAGTAAAGTCCACAAATGATTTGGAATTGAAAGACCGTCTTGTGGCCATCAACCGTGTCACCAAAGTGACTAAGGGAGGCCGTGCTTTCAGCTTTGCAGCCATCGTGGTCGTAGGTAACGAGGACGGTGTGATCGGCTGGGGCCTTGGCAAAGCCAACGAGGTTACGGCCGCCATCGCCAAAGGCGTGGAGACGGCAAAGAAGAACCTTATCAAGGTGCCGGTTCACAAGGGCACTATACCTCATGAGGTAAGCGCCAAGTTCGGCGGCTCGCGTATTTTCCTCAAGCCCGCTTCGGAAGGTACCGGAGTGAAGGCCGGAGGCGCCATGCGTGCAGTGCTTGAGAGCGTCGGCATAACCGATGTGCTTGCAAAATCGAAAGGTTCGTCGAACCCCCACAACCTGGTGAAAGCCACAATAGCCGCTCTCGATGAGCTCCGCAGCCCGATTCAGGTTGCGCAGAACCGCGGCATATCGGTGGCACAAGTGTTTAACGGCAAATAAAAAGTAAGGAAATGGCACAGATAAAAATCACACAGATAAAGAGCCGCATCAACGCTCCGAAAGTGCAGAAACTCACTCTCGATGCCCTTGGCCTTCGCAAGATGCACCATTCCGTAATCAAGGAGGATACGCCTTCGGTGATGGGCATGGTGAAAAGGGTTCACCATTTAGTGGAAGTTACAAAACTCTAAAGACAGAAACGCAATGGAACTACATAATTTACAGCCGGCACCCGGCAGCAATAAGAAGAACAAGCGGATTGGCCGCGGTCCGGGTTCGGGCTTCGGCGGCACAGCGACCCGCGGACACAAGGGCGCAAAATCCCGTTCGGGCTATAAACACAAGGTTGGCTTCGAAGGAGGCCAGATGCCTTTGCAGCGTCGCGTGCCTAAATTCGGATTCAAGAACATCAACCGCGTGGAATACAAGGCCATCAACCTTGATGCTCTTGAGGCGCTCGCCGCCGCTTCCAATCTGACAAAAGTCACGGTGGACGATCTTCGTCAGGCCGGTCTCGTTTCGAAGAAAGCGCTTGTAAAAGTGCTCGGCAACGGCTCTCTGAGCCATGCCCTCGAGGTTGAGGCCCAGGCGTTCTCGAAGTCGGCCGAGGAGGCCATCAAGGCAGCCGGCGGAAGCGTAATCAAAAAATAATGACAATTTACAATGGGATTTACTAAAACAATAAAGAATATCTGGAGCGTAGAGGATCTTCGCAAGCGCATCGGCATCACGCTGCTGCTCGTGATAATCTATCGCTTCGGATGCTACGTGGTTCTGCCGGGAATCAATCCCGACGAGCTGATGGCGCTCAAGAATTTCACTGCCGACGGCCTGATGCAGCTTCTCGATATGTTCTCGGGAGGCGCATTCTCCCAGGCATCAATCTTCGCGCTCGGAATCATGCCCTATATCACGGCATCGATCGTGATCCAGCTTTTGGGAATGGTACTTCCGGCGTTCCAGAAGATGCAGCGGGAGGGTGAGAGCGGACGAATGAAGCTCAACCAGTATACCCGTTATCTCACAGTGCTTATCCTTGTGCTCCAGGGTCCTGCCTACCTCATGAACCTGAAATATCAGGTGCAGGCAGCGGGTGGCCACGTGGAGATGGGTATCTGGACCATTATGTTCATGACCATCGTTCTTGCCGCCGGTTCCATGTTCATCATGTGGCTCGGCGAGCGCATTGACCAGAAGGGAGTCGGCAACGGTATCTCGTTCATCATCCTTATCGGTATCATCGCGCGTCTTCCCGAGGCTTTCATCCAGGAGTTCACCGGACGTCTGATGAACTCACAGGGAGGCGGTCTTGTTATCTTCCTGATCGAGATCATCATCCTGCTCGCAGTGATTGCCGGAGCCGTGCTGCTCGTGCAGGGCACGCGCAAAGTGCCCGTGCAGTATGCGAAGCGCGTAGTCGGCAACAAACAGTATGGCGGCGCACGCCAGTATATTCCCTTGAAGGTGAATGCAGCCGGCGTGATGCCTATCATCTTCGCGCAGGCGATTATGTTTATCCCTGTAACGCTGGTAGGCTTCAGCACGAACCATACAGGTTTCTTCGGAGCCATGACCGATATGTACGGATTCTGGTATAATCTGATCTACTTCCTGATGATTGTCGCCTTTACATATTTCTACACGGCAATCACGGTTCGTCCGGCCCAGATGGCCGAGGATATGAAGCGCAACAACGGCTTCATCCCCGGTATCAAGCCCGGCAAGCCGACAGTGGATTATCTGGATTCGATCATGTCGCGCATCACTCTGCCCGGCTCCATATTCCTGGGCATCGTGGCCATTCTTCCGGCCATCGCCCATATATGCGGCCTGAACAGAAACTTCGCGTCGTTCTTCGGAGGAACATCGCTTCTGATTCTCGTGGGTGTAATTCTCGACACGCTCCGTATCATCGAGGGCCATCTCCTTATGCGTCATTACGACGGCCTGATGAAAGACGGACGTATCAAGGGGCGCACCACAGGAAGCGGAGCCTTCTAAGATTGTAACTCGTTTGCTAATTTGAAATGATTTATATCAAGACAGCTGAAGAGATAGAGAGAGTAAGGGCGGCATGCGACCTCGTAGGGCGCACGCTCGGGGAGATGGCCCGCTGGGTCGCACCCGGAGTGACCACCCTGAAGCTCGACACTATCGCAAGAGAGTTTATCCTCGACAACGGGGGTAAACCCTCCTGCCTCGGCTATCACGGTTTTCCGGGCACCCTCTGCATAGAGGTGAACGAGACCGTGGTTCACGGTTTTCCGTCGGACTATGTGCTCCGCGAGGGGGACATAGTCGGACTGGACTGTGTGGCCGAACTCGATGGTTTTCACGGCGACAGTTGTTATACATTCGCAGTCGGCGAGATACCGGAGGCGACGGCAAGGTTGCTCAAGGTGACCAAGGAATCGCTCTATAAGGGAATCGAAGCCGCAAAGGCCGGAAAGCGCATAGGGGATATCTCCAATGCAATCCAGACCTATTGCGAGCATAACGGCTACAGCGTTGTCAGGGAGATGTGCGGACATGGCATAGGCAAGAGCATGCATGAGGATCCCGAAGTGCCCAACTACGGGCGCCGGGGTATCGGCCCGCTTCTGAAGCCGGGAATGTGTATCGCCATCGAACCGATGATCAATCTTGGCAGCAAGAACATAGTGATCAGCGGCGACGGATGGCAATGCCGCACGAAGGACCGCAAGCCTTCGGCGCATTTCGAACACACAATAGCCATTACTGAAACCGAACCCGATATACTGACAACTTTCCGCTATATCGAGGAAGCTCTCGCGGATAAATCAAAACAATAATAAAATATATGGCAAAACAGGCTGCAATAGAACAGGACGGAGTAATTCTGGAGGCATTGTCGAACGCAATGTTCAAAGTCGAGCTTGAGAACGGCCATGAGATCACGGCCCACATCTCAGGCAAGATGAGAATGCACTATATCAAGATTCTGCCCGGCGACAAGGTAAAGGTCGAGATGTCGCCCTACGACCTTAGCAAAGGAAGAATCTCATTCAGGTATAAATAAAAAGCAACTTTCAGCAAATAAAAACCAAAGATATGAAAGTAAGAGCATCAGTGAAGAAACGCAGCGCGGACAGCAAGCTGGTCCGTCGCAAAGGACGTCTTTACGTAATCAACAAAAAGAATCCCAAATTTAAAACCCGTCAAGGATAATACGCCGGCGGCGTGAAAATGCTCGCAAAGCCCTCTGAAAGGGGCAAAAATGGGTGTTTTCGTGCTGTTACGTCAAAATTTCGCGATAAAATTTTAATTTTGACGGCATGATTATTAACTTTGCAAAAAATTTGTATAGTACAATATGGCAGTAAGAATCGTCGGCGTAGATTTGCCGCAGAATAAAAGGGGCGAGATAGCCCTGACTTACATCTTCGGCATAGGCCGGAGCGCCGCCAACTCCATTCTGAGTAAAGCAGGAGTTGACAGAGACATCAAGGTAAAAGACTGGACCGACGCCCAGGCGGCAGCCGTGCGTGAGGTGATCCAGCGCGACTACAAGGTGGAGGGAGATCTTCGCACCGAAATACAGTTGAACATCAAGCGTCTGATGGACATCGGCTGCTATCGCGGCATCCGTCACCGTATCGGCCTTCCCGTGCGCGGCCAGAGCACCAAGAACAACGCCCGCACACGCAAGGGACGCAAGAAAACAGTCGCTAACAAGAAGAAAGCTACTAAGTAAATAAATTAAAGTATGGCAAAAAAGACAGTCGCAGCGAAAAAGAGGAATGTAAAGGTAGATGGCCAGGGCCAGCTGCATGTGCATAGCTCTTTCAACAACATTATTGTGTGTCTGGCCAACAGTGAGGGTCAGGTGATATCCTGGTCTTCCGCGGGCAAGATGGGCTTCAGAGGCTCTAAGAAGAACACACCGTACGCCGCTCAGATGGCCGCGCAGGATTGCGCAAAGGTCGCTTATGATCTGGGTCTGCGTAAGGTTAAGGCCTACGTCAAAGGTCCGGGCAACGGTCGCGAGAGCGCTATCCGCACCGTTCACGGCGCAGGAATTGAGGTGACCGAGATTGTAGACGTCACTCCGCTTCCGCACAACGGATGCCGTCCTCCGAAGAGAAGAAGAGTCTAAGAGACTGATTTGAATCAGATTTTCGCAAGTCGGAAAAACAGATTAAGAATCAAGAGTCCGCAAAGCCTTGTCTTGAATGCGAATAGACCGTCTGCAACACTTTCTCTCGACGGTCGCGGCTGCGCTAAGGGACATCCGGCTCAAGGGCCGCTTTAATTAATACAAAAAAGAAATGGCAAGATACACAGGACCAAAAACAAAGATCGCCCGCAAATTCGGCGAGCCGATCTATGGCGATGACAAAGTTCTGGCAAAGAAAAATTATCCGCCGGGACAGCATGGCGCCAACCGCCGCCGCAAGACCTCAGAGTATGGTCTGCAGCTGCGTGAGAAACAGAAAGCAAAATACACCTACGGAGTGCTGGAGCGTCAGTTCCGTAACCTCTTCGAGAAGGCAGCCCGCACCAAAGGCATTACGGGTGAGGTTCTCCTTCAGCTTCTCGAGAGCCGTCTCGACAACGTGGTCTATCGTCTGGGCATAGCCCCGAGCCGTCCGGCCGCACGTCAGCTTGTGCTCCACAAACACATCACAGTCAACGGCCGCCCCGTAAACATTCCTTCCTACAAGGTTGTCCCCGGCGATGTTGTTGCAGTGCGTGAGAAGTCGAAATCTCTTGAAGTGATAGCCGACAGCCTTGCCGGCTTCAACCACAGCAAATATCCATGGATCGAATGGGATGAGAGCGTAAAGGGCGGCAAGTTCCTGCATCTCCCGCAGCGTGAGGACATCCCCGAGACAATCAAGGAGCAGTTGATTGTCGAGTTATATTCTAAATAATAAACACTGAATACCCATGCCAATTTTAGCATTTCAAAAACCCGATAAGGTGATCATGCTTGAATCGAGCGAATCGTTCGGAAAATTTGAATTCCGTCCGCTCGAGCCGGGTTATGGCCAGACAATAGGCAACGCCCTGCGCCGGATTCTTCTTTCGTCGCTCGGCGGTTTCGCCATTTGTTCGATCCGAATCGAAGGAGTTGCACATGAACTCGACACCATTCCCGGAGTCAAGGAAGATGTGACCAACATCATCCTGAATCTGAAACAGATCAGGTTCAAGCAGCTTACAGAGGACCATGACACGGAGAGAGGCACTGTGAACGTTACGGGCACGGATGTGTTCACTGCAGGCGACTTGGGTAAGGTTCTTTCCGGATTCGAAGTGTTGAATCCCGATCTTGTGATCTGTCACCTCGACTCATCGGCAAGTTTCCAGATGGATTTCACAATCAACAAGGGTCGCGGCTGGGTTCCGGCCGACGAGAACAGAGAGCTTCTCAGCGGTGCTGAACTCAATGAGATAGCCATCGACTCGATCTATACCCCGATCAAGAATGTGAAATATGCCGTCGAGAACTACCGTGTGGAGCAGAAGACAGACTATGAGAAACTCGTGATCGAGGTTACCACCGACGGGTCGATTCCCCCGAAGGAGGCACTTAAGGAGGCAGCCAAGATACTGATTCAGCATTTCATGATGTTCAGCGACGAGAAAATCACGCTCGAAGCTCCTCAGGAGGATACTCCCGAGGAATTCGACGAGGAAGTTCTCCATATGCGTCAGTTGCTTAAGAGCAAGCTTGTCGACATGGATCTCTCTGTCCGTGCCCTCAACTGCCTCAAGAGCGCTGAGGTGGAGACTCTTGGCGAACTGGTGGTTTTCAACAAGAACGATCTGTTGAAATTCCGCAATTTCGGAAAGAAATCGCTCAGCGAACTCGACGAGCTTCTTGAGAAGCTTCACCTTTCCTTTGGAATGGATATTTCAAAATACAAATTAGATAAAGACTAAGAGACAATGAGACATAATAAAAAATTCAACCATCTCAGCCGCAAGAAGGGACACCGCGAGGCACTTCTGTCGAATCTCGCGATCGCTCTTATCCAGCATAAGAGAATCTTCACGACGGTGGCAAAAGCCAAGGCTCTCCGTGTGTACGCCGAGCCTCTGATCACAAGGTCGAAGAAGGACGATATGGCAAATCGCCGTCTCGTGTTCGCCTATCTGCAGAACAAGGATGCCGTGAAGGAGCTTTTCGGGGTTATCGCCGAGAAAGTTGCCGAGCGTCCCGGAGGTTATCTCCGTATTCTCAAGACCGGCCATCGTCTTGGTGACAATGCCGAGATGTGTATGATTGAGTTTGTGGACTTCAACGAGAACATGCTTGAGGCCGCCGCACCTAAGAAAGCGAAGACCACACGTCGTTCGCGCTCGAAGAAAGCCGCCGCTCCCGCCGAGGCTCCGGCAGCCGAGGCACCCAAAGCTGAAGCTCCCGCAGAAGAGCCCAAAGCCGAGGCTCCCGCAACCGAAGAACCCAAAGCAGAGTGAAATAGGAAATCACCCGAGATATAGAAGGGCGGTGTCTCCAAATTACGAGACACCGCCTTTCTGTATCGTATTCGTGAGAAATATTTATTCGTGAGAAATATTCTGTATCGTATCCGTCAGAAAAAAACCGACTTGAATCTTCAAAATCAAGTCGGTTTTTTGGCGGATGCTTATATCCGATGGTTTCTATAGTGCGAGGAATCAGAGGATTCGGAAGTCACAGGGAGCAAATTATCCCCGTGGACTTCATCAGATGCGTTGGAATGTCCATTTTTCGCCCCATTTGTCGAGGGTTGAGTTTGTCCATACCATTTTGTTGTCGTTTACGAAAGTAACATTATAGGTGAAATAGGCTATGCTTGAACTGGTAGGAGCTTCATAACTCAATTCTCCTGTGCCATCTTTAAAAAATTCGATGCTGAGATATTGCGATTTTGTGCCGGATGCGGGATTGTAATATCTGGATTCTCCGCTCCAATTGCCGGTAATGTCAGCTATCGGTTCATCTTCTTTGTCGCAGGAAGTAAATGGCAGGATAGCCGACATTAAGAAGAGAAATCTGAAGAGTTGTTTCATCAAGTTTAACGATGTCTCTCCATTCCCGAGCAGACGTTTAGTTTAGTATAAAAAAGAAGACGTGGAATGATGTTCAGTTTATTTTACAGGAGGCATCGCCAAACGCCTGACACGAAATAAACAGTCCACTCCCACACCTTATCGGATATCTATTCCCCCTTGTCGGGGAGTGGATAAACGACAAGCATGAGCGTCCATTGACTGCTCTCTCCTTCGTGTCTTGAAAATTGGCGATTTCCTGTAAAGGATAAAGCATGAAACGCTTCAATATATTATGTATGTGACCTCTGCCACAAGCGCAGATTTAGTTAATGTTTCTTGAAAATGCAAATTTTTCTGTGATAGTCGGGGAGTTTTAAAAGAGAAACATCTTTGATTCGGTGCAAAATAAATTAATAGCGTAATCCTGCAAAAACAGCCGTACGATGAACTGGCTCTACAACCGTCCGCGTTTCGTGAGCGCCTTTGTTTTAATTAAAATCAGTTATTATTAGTAATTGAGTTGGCGGGAGCGGATGGTCAGGCCATAGGGGAGGAAAATGGTAGATTGCTCGATGGCGCCGGTGCGGGGAAGCGATAAGAAGAGGAGTGTATCGGCTAAGATTGAGGATTCGGGCGAGGCGTCAGGCAAATTTGATGTAGAGCTTACGATTATGATGCGGGGAGCGGAGTCTGTGGGGATAGGGTAGCGCTGTTTATGGCGGCACCAGAGGGATTCGAGTAACTCCGGAAGGGCGTTGACGGGGTTGCCGACGATTATCAGAATGTCGATGTCGCGCCAGGCGGCGAGAAGGTCGGAGACGGCGTTCTCTACGGCCGCGATGTTGGCTGCGCCGATGGGATAGTAGCGGAGGCCGCGGCCTCGGGAAAGGTCGGCGGCGGTGGTGTTGTCGTGCCCGATGAGGGCTACTTTTGAGCCGGCTTCGATGAAGCGGATGATTAGCTCGCTGCCGATAGGCGTGATGTCGCCTGCAATCAGTACTCTTTTCGGCGAAGGCCCGAAGGAGGCTCCGGCACTGCGGCGCGCCGAGTAGACAGAATTGCTGCGGATTGTGGGTTTGCGTCCGCTGTGGAGGTCTTCCATGCGGCGTTCGAGATAGTTGTCGGCCATTGGTGTATTATTAAGCTCTGTTCTTAGAAAGTTAATGAGCAGAGTGTTATAGAATCGGGGAAACGAGACGGACTATGGATTCGATGCTTCGCTGCAGGAGGGGACGTCGGTGCCAGGTGTTGAACGTGAGTTTGGTGCATTCGGCCATGTCGGAGAAGAAAATGTCGCGCATTCTCCGATTGAATCCGGAATCATAAACTATCAGGCTGCATTCGAAGTTGTTTTCGAAACTGCGGTAGTCGAAGTTGGTAGAGCCTGCGATCACGATATTGTCGTCGATAATCACGGCCTTTGCATGAAGCATACCCGGATTATATAGATAGACCTTGATTCCGGCTTTCAGACATTGTGTCACGTAGGAGAATGTGGCATACTGAAGCATGCGGGAATCTGTTTTCCCGGGAATCATTATCCGAACGTCGATTTTGGAGAGAGCCGCGGCTTCGAGGGCGTGTTGCAGGGCATCGGTGGGGAGGAAGTAGGGTGTCTGGATGTAGATGGATTTGGTGGCTCCCGAGATAGCCTTGAGGAAGCAGAGGGCGAGGTTGTCCCAAGCATCGATAGGCCCCGACGTGACGAGTTGCATGCCCGTGTTGTTGCGTATTGGAGTAGGGGGAACTTTGGGGTATTCGATGTGATTGGGGTTGTTCTTGAAGTTCCAGTCCACCACGAATGAGTAGAGAAGCGACTCCACGATGTCGCCGCGCAGGCGGAAATGAGTGTCGCGCCAGATTCCTTCGTCCGATTGCCCGCGACTGTATCGGTCGGCGATGTTCATGCCGCCGATATATCCGATTTCGCCGTCTATGACCACGATCTTACGGTGATTGCGCCAGTTAATGCGATTGGCGAGGTGAGTGAAGGTGACGCGGAAGAAGGGATGGATGAGCACTCCGTTGTCGCTCATCCGTCGGAAGAAACGGTTGTGGGAATGGAAGCTGCCCACCTGGTCGTAGATCACCATCACTTCCACGCCCTGTTTGGCCTTTTCGATAAGAATGTCGGCGATTTCATTGCCTGTGCTGTCGTCGGCGAAAATGTAATACTGCAGATAAATCGATTTGCGGGCATTGCGCAGGTCGGCTTTCAACGCTTTGAATTTGTCGGCGCCGTTGGTGAAGATCTCGATTGTATTGTTGATGGTGTAGAAAGAGGAGCAGAGAGTACGGGAGAGTTTTATGAGATTTCTTTCAGAAGGGGGGAGCGAAAGGGTTTCGAGGTTTACATGGCGGGGGGCCATTTTATTGATGATCCGGCGTTTGTTATGGCGAGAAATCATGTGTTGCCCCTTGAGGCTCCGGCCGAAGAAGAGATAGAAGACGAGGCCGATTACGGGGAGGAAAATGAGGGCTATCACCCATGCGAGCGACCGGATGGGATTGCGGTTCTCCTTGAGGACCACCACGATACAGCTCACAATAGTGATGGCATAGGCCGCAAGGATGAGATATGTAAGCCAATAATTGAGACTTGCCATGGTATTCCCTGTAAACAGCAATGCTAAGTTAACGAAAATTTGGATAACGGCGAATTATAAAGGCTTTAATTTAACGGAGGTAAAAATAAAGCGGGAGGATTTCTCAATCATCCCGCCTCTTTGGCTTAACTAAATAAATTCTTACATGTTAGGGTTATAGTATCTGAGCGCAAAATTAATCATTATATGTCATAAAACATAAAATTAATGAGGAAATTAAGAGGTCTACACTCTTAAATTTTGTTAAGAGGGCACTTTTAGTATATTGTCAATGCAATATCTTACCCTTGGCAAGCGGAATCCTGACAATGCCGGCGGAGCCATTCGCGGGCGGTGAGGTCGAGTTCATCGTACCATTCCTTGCCGAATCGGCGAATTAACGGTTCTTTGAGGAATTCGTAGGCCCGAATGCCCTTCCGGCGCCCAAGCTTTTCTGCACAGCGGCAAATTTTCCATCGGTGGAGATTTACGGCCGTGAAACCATCGTATTCCTTGAGGCGCACAGGGTAGAGATGGCAGGAGGAGGGTTTGAAAAAGGGGATTTTCCCCTCGCGGTGGGCCTTTTCGAGAGCGCAGAGGCATTTGCCTCCCGGAGCATAGGTTGTAAACACGCAATCTCGTCCGTCGACAATCGAAGTGACGAGGTCGCCCTCCTCATCGTAGTATGCGGGTCCTTGCTCCTCAAGCACGCGCTGCGCCGCGGGAGTGCAGAGAGGGTATATTTCCGGCATCAATTCGCAGAGGCGCTCATATTCCTCGTCAGAGAGCGGAGCTCCGGCATCTCCTTCGATACAGCATGCGCCGAGGCATGAGTCGAGATCGCAGACGAAGAAGCGTTCTACAAGGTCGAGAGAGACAAGGGTATCTTTGATCTGTAACATTTCAAACGGTTTCTTAATTTTCAAGCACTGTGAAACCGACAAGCCTGTCGGCTCTCGCGCCGGGGGGATGGTAATAGATGGCAACCCAGTATTCGTTGCCTGTCTCATATTTGTCGCCCTCGGTGATTTCCGTGGAGGGGAGGGGATTGCCGGAGGCGGGGAGGGTGACGTAACGGTAGTTGTATGCACCCTGTTTAAGCGGCATTTCAAGGCGATAGGTTCTGCTTTCGGGATCGTAGACCATACGGTTGGCATCGGAGAACCTGCCGTTTGTCATTTCTCCGTCGACATAAATATCGGCATTAGGAAGGCGGGGCATCCGGAGCTCGAAATGCACCGTGACGTAATCTGCTCCCAGATCGGAGTCAGTGGCATTGTATTCTCTGACGAGGAAACGCCCATGCTGTGTCCTGTCGAACTCATAATTGCGCGAAGCCCTTTCACTATCGGGCTTGAGCCATACGTGGTAAACGCCGTCGAGATTCTTCACCGAATCGGCGCCCATTCCGGGGAAGCCGGTGCTGACCGATTCGAAGCGGCGGTATTCGTTGCCGGCGGGGAAGATCAGGTCGGTGGAATGGCGGAAAATGAGAGTGTTCTCGCCTGTAGCCGACGGTTGCTGCAGAGAACGGTTTGAGGAAGGCACTCCGTTCTGGCATAGCGTAAGCGTGAAATCGCCGAATGGATTGGCCTGCCGGAGATTTTCCGTCGAGGCCATGATCTCGAGCTGTTGCCATTCGGTGTTGAACCCGCGGTCGGTGCGTGTTGTCACGCTGCCCGAAAGGGGAACGGCCTGTTCGGTCACCATGAAACGGGCCTGAATAATGATGTCATCGGGATCATCGCGGGGGAATACCTGCAGAAGGTAGTTGCCCGAAGCGAGGATGCGCATCTGCTCGTTAGGAAACTCGATGCGATAGTTCACGAAATGGATGAAGGTGTTTTGCGAATATGCGAAATCCTCAAGATCAGCGATGTTGAATCCATCGAGATATTCCGATTCGGCGAGTCTCGACGGCTGCCAGTCGGCATTGCAATGTATAAGACGGTATTGAAGCCAGGAATTCTGCTCGGCAAGTTCATCGAAAGAGAAAATGATACGGTCGGAAGAACCGAGGCGTATCACCGGCGGGAACATGAAATTGTCGGCAACGCTCACCTTGAGAGTCCGGAATCGCGGGTTGAGGATGCCTGTGGAGGTGTCGGCATCGCCATTCGCGAAAGCGGACGGAAGAGGAGTCGCCACCATACTTATAAGGACGATGATCAGCGGGAGGAAAGAAAATCTTGTTACCATACGATGGGTGTTTTGCCATTGGCCCGGAGGTATTCGTTGGCTGATACGAAATGGAGGTTGCCGAAGAAACCGCGGTGGGCCGATAATGGCGAAGGATGCGGCGATGTGAGCACAAGGTGTCTCCCGCGGTCGATGAACGCCCCTTTGCGGATAGCGTCCGATCCCCAAAGCATAAACACTATGCCGCTTCGTTGCGAGGCGAGGGCATGGACGGCGGCGTCGGTGAAAGTTTCCCATCCGATACCGGCATGAGATTTAGGGGCGTGCTCGCGCACGGTAAGCGATGCGTTGAGCAGGAGCACTCCCTGAGATGCCCAGCGCGTGAGGTCGCCGTTGTCGGGAATGGGAGCGCCGGTCTCGTCGTGGATCTCCTTGAAGATATTTCGCAGCGAGGGAGGAATGTCGATGCCCGGATTCACCGAGAAGCAGAGACCGTTGGCCTGACCGGGACCATGGTAAGGATCCTGCCCGATGATCACCACTTTAACCTGATCGAATGGAGTGGTGTCGAAAGCTGAGAAAATGCGGGCTGGGGGGGGATAGACGTGCAGCGCCGGGTCTGCATACTCCCGGCGCACTCTGTCGGTGAGTTCGCGGAAATAGGGTTTGTCGAATTCCTGTGCGAGGGCTTTTTTCCATCCCTCCTCTATTTTGACATTCATGCTTCAAAATTAACACTAAAATCTGAAACTGATATATCAAAGCATGCTAATTTGATTTCTGAAAAACGAAAAGTTGGGACGATGGATGCATTTTTCATGAAAAATGATTAACTTTGCCTTGCAAATGTCTCCGTAGTTCAATGGATAGAATATCGGATTCCGGTTCCGACGATTAGGGTTCGACTCCCTACGGGGATACTATTGGAAATCACAACCGAATTATGCCGGTTGTGATTTTTTTTAGACAACACTCCGGCAACCCCTGTAAGACTCTGTTCCTTAAAATTTCGGGGTTGTAGGGGCGGCTTACGGTAACTTTTAACTTTTCAGGTAATGCCTGTACTTGAAAAATTACCTTTTGTCACGCATCCTCGGGCGTCTTTGGCCCCTTGCTTCCAGTCACATACCTCGGTATGTTCCTTTCAGCAAGTACCCAAATCCACTCCCAGCCTGCGACCCCTGCGACTCCGAAATTTTAAGGAACAGAGTCTAAAACAAAGCGCGCGGACGTTATGTTTTATTAACGGATGCGGACATTGAAAACATAAGGTTCGCATATAGCCTGATATGAGGAAATTTCTGTGTAGCGGCAACGGTTTTGTAGAGAAAGACAGCTGGGAGCCATATTGCTGGGTAAATGTGGAATGCCCCGACCGGGAAGATGTCGGTTTTCTTCTCGACGATTTGCATGTTCCCCCTTCGTTTCTGGAGAGTATTTCCGATATTGATGAGCGTCCCCGCGTCGAGCATGAGGGAGAGTGGAGGCTGACGATTCTGCGCATTCCGTTGCGTCTGGAGAATGCCGAGATGCCTTTCGGCACTGTCCCTATCGGCATCATCACCAACAATGAGGTGGTTGTGACGCTGTGTTATCGCTTTACGGAGCTGGTGCCTGATTTTGTGGATCATACACGTTGCCGTGGAATCAGCGTGCATACGGAATCCGATTTCATACTGAGGATTCTGTATTCGTCGGCATATTGGTATCTGAAATATCTCAAGGATGTGAACAATGCGGTGATGAAAGCCGACAGGGAACTTCAGAAAAGCGTGCGTAACGAAGATCTGCGGAGCTTGATGCGACTTCAGCGTACGCTCGTGTTCTTCAACACCTCGATCCGGGGCAACGAGACTCTTATCGGCCGTCTCCGCCGTGTCTATGGCAACGGATTCGACACGGACCTGCTTGAGGATGTGGAGATAGAGTTGCGGCAGGCCGACAACACGGTGGCGATATATTCAGATATCCTGGAGAGCACGATGGATTCGTTTTCTTCGATTATCTCGAATAATGTAAACGCCATAATGAAGAAGATGACGGCTGTGTCGATTGTGCTGATGGTGCCGACGCTCGTGGCGAGTTTCTACGGCATGAATGTGGATATCACCTATGGAAATCATCCGTGGGTTTTCTGGCTGATTATCGCCGGCTCGATGATTCTTTCGTTGTTGCTATACGTAATCTTGAAGAAAATACGTTGGTTCTAAATAGAACAGTTCTGACACTCAGCCGAACTAAAATTTCAACCGATGTTTTTGGATATAGTTTTTCTGATATTGGGCCTCGTGCTTATTCTGGTAGGGGCGAATGCCCTTACCGACGGTGCGTCGGCGCTTGCCAAACGATGGGGAATGTCGGACCTCGTGGTAGGGCTTACGATTGTGGCATTCGGCACATCAGCCCCGGAACTCGTGATCAGCGTGATGTCGGCGGCACGCGGCAACGCGGGAATCGCTATCGGCAATGTGGTGGGCAGCAATATATTCAATGTCTGCGCCATCATAGGCATTACGGCCCTCGTTAGGCCCATAAGGATAGCGAAGGGTATCATGACTACCGACATACCGCTTGTGATTCTGTCGGCGCTCGTGCTTCTTGTTATGGGCAACGCAACATTGCTCGACGGCGCCCTGACAAACGTTCTGACGCGAGTGGACGGAGTGATATTGCTTCTCTTCTTCATGGTCTTCATGCATCATACGTTTGCTTCGGCCAAGAAAGCGGATCCGTCGGACCCGGCGGCAAGTGAAGGCAAAACGCGCAAGATGATGCCTCTGTGGAAATCATCGGTCTGGGTCGTTGGCGGACTCGCGGCGTTGATCTATGGAGGCGACCGCTTTGTAGACGGCGCTTCGGGCATAGCCTCGGCAATGGGGGTGAGCGATGCCGTGATCGGCCTTACCATCGTGGCTGCGGGAACGTCGCTTCCGGAACTCGCCACTTCCATAACGGCCGCACTCAAGGGGCGAACAGGCATAGCGTTGGGAAATGTTATCGGAAGCAACATCTTCAATATTTTTCTTGTGCTCGGATGTTCGGCTACAGTGCGTCAGCTGCCTTTCGGCACAGTGGGGAATGTCGACCTGCTTGTGCTCGCCGGGGGATGTGCGCTTTTCTGGCTTTTCGGCCATCTCTACAAAGTGAGGACCATCACACGCTGGGAAGGCGCCGCGCTCCTTTCCGTTTATGTGGGATATCTGGCCTGGACTGTCGCCGGCGCATAAGGAACAGAGTCTGAGGCTACGAACAAATCAGATTGGATATCTGTTGGTTAGAGTAAAGATAAACTGCTTTGACAATGGATATCAATTCTCTATTCGACCTTACGGGAAAAGTTGCGGTCGTCACCGGCGGTGGCGACGGCATAGGCAAGGGCTGCTGCGAGCTGCTCGCGGCTGCCGGAGCATCGGTGATTGTAAGCGATATTAATGCAGACAAGGCGCAATCCGTGGCCGACAGCATTAATTCCGCGGGAGGGCACGCCACGCCGGTTGTATGCAATGTGCTTGAAGATGCCGATCTGGCGAATCTTGTAGATACAGCCGTCAAGACATATGGCACGGTAAATATCCTTGTTAACAATGCCGGCCTTGGCGGAGGCGGACGCGAGAATCCGTTCAAGATAGATATGAGCTATGTGGAACGGATCTATCGGATCAATGTTTTCGCCCCGTTGCGTCTCTGCCAGCTTGCAGTGCCCGAAATGGAGAAATCGGGCTACGGCAGCATTGTCAACATAACATCGATGAGTTCGATCGACAAAGAGGCCAACATGTGTGTCTATTCATCGTCGAAGGCTGCGCTCAATCATCTTGCGGCCAATCTCGCCTATGATTTCGGTCCCTATGGAGTTAGGGTCAACAATGTCGGACCCGGCGCCACAAGGACTGCGGCGCTGGAATCCATACTTACGCCCGAACTTCAGGAAAAGATGTTGAGACATACGCCGATAAACCGCCTCGGGGAGGTTTCCGACATAGCGCAGGCCGTGCTCTTTTTTGCCTCGCCGGCCTCGGCATGGATAAGCGGGCAGGTAATATTCGTGAACGGCGGCGGCGACCAGACTCTCGACTAACGTTACTTCAGTCTGCTGTATTCCTCATCGCTGACCGGTTCGAGCCATACGTTTTCGGTTTTCTCGCCGGGAACCTCAAAGGCGAGATGGGCGAACCAAGAATCATCAGCGGCCCCATGCCAGTGCTTTGTGTTGGCGGGTATGTGGATAACGGTTCCCGGAAGAATCTCGACAGCCGGTTTTCCCTCTTCCTGATACCAACCGCGGCCGGCAACGCCCACAAGCATCTGGCCGCCCCCTTTCTGCGCCTTGTGGATATGCCAGTTGTTGCGGCAGCCGGGCTCGAAGGTGACGTTTGCGAAAGGTATCTGCCCCGTTGAGACGCGGGCCAGATAGCTGTTGCCGGTGAAATATTTGGCGTAAGCCGTGTTCGGCTCGTCGACAGGGAATATCATCGAGCGGGCGGCAGGCGTGCGTCATCTTGGCATCTTGCTCTCATACATGCCGCCCCTACGACTCTGAAATTTTAAGGAACAGAGTCTAAGGTTGATGCCGGTGATCCATGAAGCGGCATTGCTCATCAGGAATAGGAAGACATAGGCAACTTTCATTCGTCAGAAATAATATCAAACGAATCTCAGTGTGCGAGTATCTTCTCTACCCGCGTCTGGCAACGACGGATATACAGCCCTTGCGAGGGAGCACCTGCGAGCCGACGTCCCTGCATGTCGTAATATTCCGTTTCTGCGGAAGCCTCTTCGCTGACCTCCTCTATTCCGGTATTGATATCCCCCGGCGTCTCACTGCTGAAATATACACGGAAGCCTACAAGCTGAAAAGCATTAGCTCCCTCATTAGTAGCAGGCAATTCCAAAGTCAGCTTCTTCAATGGCTCGGCTGGATTTATGGCATCCGAAGCTTTGGAAGGCAAATTACTGGAAGTATCCGACAGCTTCTGCTTCAATTCAGTCAGACTTAAGCTCCATGGATCATTTGTCGGCACAGTAAAATTACTCGGGACACCGACATTCTTACCATTAACCATGAGAACCACATTCTGCTCAAAACTATTTGTGGCACCTATGATTCGGATTCTGGACGCATTCATATAGCTCGTTTTGGCAAAATTCAGAGTGATACTCCCGGGAGTTACTCCCTCTCCCTCTTTCGGAGTTCTCAGGACAACACCGGCGCGACCTCTTTCGACTCCCACATTATTGCATTCCACCGATTCAATCCATTCAGACCCCATAGCTATCATCTCCTTGACCTCCTGCGCGGTGAGCGACAGGACTTGCGACGACGGAATTTGAGCGTTGAAAGCGATAGTCTGAGGCGAAGCGGCTTGAGCACCGGCAACCGGCAACAGCAAAACAGCAGGAAGCAACAGATTTCGTAACATTGATTTCATAACCATGATATTTAAGTGAATAAAAAGTCTCCGACAAAATTAAGAATAATCTCCAATGCTCCAATAATTTGACAACTAAAAGTCCTAAAACGCCACCAAAATCCGCTTCTTCGCCGCAAATCGCCTGCAACTTTTTGAAAAATCGCGGAAATCCAACTGTAACGAACCACTCGAATAAGAAAATTTCGAGAAATTGCTCCCGAGACTTGCATAGAAAAAAAATTATGCTTACCTTTGCAACGCAAAAGGGAAACCGGAGCATCGCCCCGCCCTTTCAGCAATGGTGCCATAGCTCAGTTGGTAGAGCAAAGGACTGAAAATCCTTGTGTCACTGG
>ERZ838577.531-NODE-531-length-59108-cov-7.724078_pt1 | contig 59108 bp, 54 predicted proteins | sample MGYA00519682_ERZ838577 | MGnify/ENA primary metagenome ERZ838577 (study PRJEB31850, sample SAMEA3708838) | human gut metagenome | biome: human gut; feature: human-associated habitat; material: faeces | place: China | collected 2014 ...
ATAGCTAAAGCTTTTTGGTACCACCGGCATTGCCGGTGGTTTTCTTTATACAAAAAGAGCCGGACAGTTACCTGTCCGGCTCAAGGCATATTCGATTACAGGAATTCCAGCAGCATGGAAAGCGCCTCGTGCGCCGCCCGGGCGCGGATTTCCGCGCGGTCTCCGGCGAAGTGCAGCTCGCGGCAGTAGGAAAAGCCCTCCATGTCGAGCGCGACATAGACCAGCCCGACCGGTCTTCCGGTGCCGTCGCCGTCAGGACCTGCCAGTCCGGTCGTGGAGACGCCGACATCCGACCGGACCACCTCGCGCGCGCCCTTTGCCATCTCGTGCGCCGTCTCACGCGAAACGGCAGTGCAGACATCCAGCGTCTGCTGATCAACCCCCAGCAGGCGGTGCTTGACCTCATTCACATACGAAATGACGCCGCCCTTATACACGCTCGACGCGCCGGGAACATCCGTCAGAAGCTTTCCCAGCAAGCCTCCCGTGCACGACTCGGCGGTTGCAAGTGTTTTTCCCTCGCCCTTCAGCCGGGCGATGACCTCACGCGCCAGCTCCTCAGTCTTCATAGTAGCGAATCGCCACCTTTTCCGTGTTTGCCAGCGCGTCCGCAACCAGTGCGTCGACATCCAGCTTTGCTTCTTCCGCCTCTACCAGCGCAAGGACCGGCTTCGTCTTCGGGTGCTTCGGCGTAAAGACCGTGCAGCAATCCTCATAGGGAAGAATCGAGGTTTCCAGCGTGCCGATTTTTCTCGCGCGCGTCACGATTTCCTCTTTGTCCATGCCAATAAGCGGATGGAACATCGGAATATCGACGACCGCGCCGGTCACTGCCATCGCGTCCATGGTCTGGCTTGCCACCTGACCGAGGTTTTCACCCGTGACCAGGCACTTGGCGCCGTGGTCTTTCGCAATCGCCTGCGCGATGCGCATCATAAACCTGCGCATGATGATGGTAAAATACTCCTCGCGGCAGTGATCGCGGATTGCCTCCTGCACCTTTGTAAAGCCGACCACGTCGACTGTCATGCGTCCGCAGTAGCGCGTCATGATGCGCGCCAACTCGAGAACCTTTTCCTTTGCGCGCTCGGAGGTATAGGGATAGGAGAAAAAGTGGATACACTCAATCTCCACGCCGCGCTTGGCAATCATATAGCCCGCAACCGGAGAGTCGATGCCGCCCGACAGCAGCACCGCCGCGCGCCCGCCCGTGCCGGTGGGAAGACCGCCCGCGCCGGGTGTTGCCGGACCGTGGACGTAGGCAGCCGTTTCGCGGACCTCGATGTTGACGACATACGACGGGTTGTGGACATCGACCGCAACATTCGGGAATTCCTCGGCGATTCTGCCGCCGATTTCCTGCGAAATCTGAATCGAGTTGAGCGGGAAGCGCTTGTCCGAGCGCTTGGACTCGACCTTGAAGCTCTTCTGCAGGGAAAGCTCGTCGCCCAGATATTCGACGACGGTTCTGAAAATCGCGTCGAGGTCCTTTTCGCAGGCGCGGCAGCGGCACATCGAGGCGATGCCGAAAATCGCGCCGCACGCTTCCCATGCGCCGTCCACATCGCATTCGTCGTTCAATGGCTCGACATAGAGCGTCGACTGCGTGATGGTGACCCTGAACTGCCCGAACTTCGACATGCGCCGGCGGGTGTTGGTTTTAAGCTTGTCTTCAAAGACGCGGCGGTTTTGTCCCTTGAGGACGATTTCGCCCAGCTTCAGCAAAAAAAGTTCTTTCATCATATCTATCCTATCCATATTTAATAATCAACAAATTGCACTGCCTCAAGTTCAGTTCTGGTCCTCCGGACCGAATTTGAACGAGCGGTAGGAAATTGCCTCGGCGATATGCTGCGGCTGAATGTCCGCGCTGCCGTCGAGATCGGCGATGGTCCGCGCAACCTTGCGGATGCGGTCGTAGCTCCGCGCGCTCATCTGCAGACGCTCAAACGCCGTTTTCATCAGCGCCGTGCACGTCTCGTCGAGCGCGCAGCTCTCGCGCAGCGCCGCCGGGTCCATCAGCGCATTGCAGCGGACGGCGGTTCCGGCAAAGCGGCGGTTCTGAATCTCACGCGCTGCGTCCACCCGCTTTTTGATTTCGCTCGATGGCTCGGCGGTGTCGTTGCAGCTGAGCGCCTCAAATTTCACCGCGGGAACCTCTACAATTATATCAACTCTGTCAAGCAGCGGTCCGGAGACCTTTCCGAGGTATTTGTCGATGTCCGACTGCTTGCATTTGCATCTGCCGCTCGGGTCGCCGTACCAGCCGCATTTACACGGATTCATCGCGCACACCAGCATGAACTGGCTCGGATAGCGCACCGAGCCCTGCACGCGCGAGATGGACACCACGCCGTCTTCCAACGGCTGGCGCAGCACCTCGAGCGTGTCGCGGTGAAATTCTGGCAGTTCGTCGAGAAACAAAACGCCTCTGTGCGCCATGGAAATCTCGCCCGGACGCAGCATCTGCCCGCCGCCCGCGAGCGCGGTTGCCGAAATCGTGTGGTGCGGGTTGCGGAAGGGTCTTGTCTGAATGAGCGGATTCTTTGCATCCAGCATTCCGAGCACCGAGTAGACCTTCGTCACCTCGATTGCCTCCTGCCCCGTCATATCCGGAAGAATCGACGGAAGCCGCCTTGCCAGCATGCTCTTGCCGGAACCCGGAGGTCCCACCATCAGAACATTGTGCCCGCCTGCCGCCGCAATCTCAAGCGCCCGCTTGACGTTCTCCTGCCCCTTGACATCGCGGAAATCCGGCAGCTCCGAGTCGTTCCGCTCCGGTCTCCAGGGCTTCTCCGGCGCAATGGGCGCCGCGCCGGACAGGTGCGCCGTGAGCGCAGGAACGCTTTCCACACCGTAGACCGTGAGCCCTTCGGCAAGCGTCGCCTCCGCCGCGTTTTCCTTCGGCACGTAGAGCGCCTCGACTCCGAGCTTCTTTGCCGCCAGCGCCATCGGAAGAACGCCCGTAACCGGACGCAACTTTCCTTCCAGACTCAGTTCACCCAGAAACGCGCAGGGCTGCTTCGGAAGCTTTACAAGCCCCGACGCCTCCAGAATGCCGAGCAGGATCGGAAGATCGTAGAGCGTTCCCGTCTTTTTGGTGCCCGCCGGGGCGAGATTGAGCGTAATCCGGCTGACCGGAAATTTGTAGCCGCAGTTCTTGATGGCGGCGCGCACACGCTCTCTTGCCTCCTTGACCGCAGCGTCCGGCAGCCCCACCACGTCAAAACCGGGCAGTCCGTTTGTGATATAGCATTCCACGGAGATTTCGTATCCGTCCAGCCCGCGCAGCCCCATCGAGCGAACATGACCCATCATAAGCCTCAGCCCTCTTCTTGCGTTTTTCTTTATCATATCGCATTTTCCTGTAAAAACCAACCACAAAAAACGCCTATTTGAAAAATGATATACAAAATGCGCAAAACGCAATTTGCTTGTGAAACTTCTACAGAAAAATCAGAATTCCAGTTTACATTGACAGCAATATGTGCTATAGTTAGCTTGTATCCTTATGTAATTACTTTTAGGAGGTAATTGAATTGGCTCGTAAATTTAAAACCATGGACGGCAACAATGCTGCGGCTCATGTATCCTATGCGTTTACTGAAGTCGCGGGCATTTACCCCATCACCCCGTCGTCCCCCATGGCAGACCTTGTCGACCAGTGGTCTGCAACCGGTCTGAAGAACATCTTCGGCTCCACCGTCAAGGTCGTCGAAATGCAGTCCGAAGCCGGTGCATCCGGTACAGTTCACGGCTCCCTCGGCGCCGGCGCTCTGACCACCACCTACACCGCATCCCAGGGTCTTCTTCTGATGATCCCCAACATGTACAAGATCGCCGCTGAGCAGCTGCCCTGCGTGTTCCACGTTTCGGCACGTACCATCTCGACGCACGCTCTGAACATCTTCGGTGATCACTCCGACGTTATGGCTTGCCGCCAGACCGGCTTCGCCATGATGTGCGAGACCAACCCGCAGGAAGTCATGGACCTTGCGCCCGTTGCCCATCTGGCTGCAATCGAAGGCAAGGTTCCGTTCCTGAACTTCTTCGATGGCTTCCGTACCTCCCACGAGATCCAGAAGGTCGCTGTGTGGGATTATGCGGACCTCAAGGAAATGTGCAACATGGACGCTGTTGCGGCGTTCCGCAAGCACGCGCTGAACCCCGAGCATCCGGCAATGCGCGGCTCGCACGAAAACGGCGATATCTTCTTCCAGCATCGTGAAGCCTGCAACAAGTTCTACAATGAGCTGCCCGCAGTCGTTGAGAAGTACATGGGCAAGATCAACGAAAAGCTCGGCACCAACTATCAGCTGTTCAACTACTATGGCGCGCCCGATGCAGACCGCATCATCATCGCCATGGGCTCCATCTGCGACGTGGCAGAAGAAGTCATCGACTACATGAACGCCCACGGTGAGAAGGTCGGTATCGTCAAGGTCCGCCTGTATCGTCCGTTCTGTTCCGACAAGCTGGTCGCAGCCATCCCGGCAACCGCCAAGAAGATTGCTGTCCTCGACCGCACCAAGGAGCCCGGCTCCCTGGGTGAGCCCCTCTACATGGACGTTGTCACCGCTCTGGCAAACGCCGGCGTGCAGGCAACCGTCATCGGCGGACGCTACGGTCTGGGCTCGAAGGATACGCCCCCCGCATCCGTCTTCGCTGTTTACAACGAGCTCAAGAAGGATCAGCCCAAGCATGAGTTCACTATCGGCATCGTGGACGATGTTACGAACCTCTCTCTCGAAGAAGACCGCAACTGTCCGAACACTGCAGCAGAAGGCACCATCGAGTGCAAGTTCTGGGGTCTCGGCGGCGACGGCACCGTCGGTGCAAATAAGAACTCCATCAAGATCATCGGCGACCATACCGACAAGTACGTGCAGGCATACTTCCAGTACGACTCCAAGAAGACCGGCGGCGTGACCATCAGCCACCTGCGCTTCGGCGACAAGCCCATCAAGAGCCCGTACTACATCAACAAGGCTGACTTCGTTGCCTGCCACAACCCGTCCTACATCACCAAGGGCTTCCCGATCGTCCGTGACGTCAAAGCCGGCGGTGTGTTCATGATCAACTGCCAGTGGACGCCGGAAGAGCTCGCCCATCATCTGGACGCTGCTTCCAAGCGCTACATTGCAAAGAACAACATCCAGCTCTACACGATCAACGCCATTGACCTGGCACAGAAGATCGGCATGGGCAAGCGCACCAACACCATCCTCCAGTCTGCATTCTTCTCCCTGGCGAAGGTTCTTCCCGAGGAAGAGGCAATCCAGTACATGAAGGAAAAGGCAACGCAGTCCTACTCCAAGAAGGGCATGGACGTCGTTGAGATGAACCACAAGGCAATCGACGCCGGCGCTACCGCCTATGTCAAGATCGACGTTCCCGCCGATTGGGCAAACGCAGAAGACGTTGTCGTTGACCACAACCTCGAAGGCAAGCCCGAGCTTGTCAAGCAGGTCAAAAACATCCTCTTCCCGGTCGACAAGATGGACGGCGACAGCCTGCCTGTTTCCGCGTTCATGGACCATGTCGACGGCGAGTTCGAACTGGGCGCAGCCGCTTACGAAAAGCGCGGCGTCGCTGTTGCGGTTCCGACCTGGGACTCCGCAAAGTGCATCCAGTGCAACAACTGCGCATATGTCTGCCCGCACGCGACCATCCGTCCGTTCGCGCTGACCGAAGAAGAAGCAAAGAACGCACCCGCTGCTGCAAAGATCGTTCCGGTCAAGGCTGGCAAGGGTAAGGGCGTCTATCAGTTCACGATGGCAATCTCCCCGCTCGACTGCATGGGCTGCGGCGTCTGCGTCAGCGTCTGCCCCGAGAAGGTTCAGGCGATCAAGATGGTCCCGCAGGAAGAAGAGCTTGCACAGCAGGATGTCTTCGATTACTGCGTCGCCAAGGTTTCCGAGAAGAAGGAACTCCAGACTGCCGACGTCAAGGGCTCTCAGTTCCGCAAGCCGCTGCTTGAGTTCTCCGGCTCCTGCGCAGGCTGCGCCGAGACCAGCTACGCTCGTCTGGTTACCCAGCTCTACGGCGACCGTATGTACATCTCCAACGCTACCGGCTGCTCGTCCATCTGGGGCGGCCCGGGCGCTACCTCTCCCTACTGCACGAACGCTGAGGGTCAGGGTCCCGCATGGTGCAACTCCCTGTTCGAAGACAACGCCGAGCACGGCTACGGCATGTACGTCGCACAGAAGGCAATCCGCACGCATCTGGCTGACCTCACCAAGCAGCTCATCGCTGTCGACTATACCGACGCCGATCTGAAGGCTGCCGCGCAGAAGTGGCTCGACACCATGGAAGACGGCGACGCGAACAAGGCCGCTACCAAGGCTTATGTCACAGAGCTCGAAGCTTCCGTCATTTCCGGCTGCGATTGCGACGCCTGCAAGCTGGGCGCTGAAATCCTTGCCAAGAAGGATTACCTCTCCAAGAAGTCCGTCTGGATCTTCGGCGGCGACGGCTGGGCATACGATATCGGCTTCGGCGGCGTGGACCATGTTCTCGCTTCCGGTGAAGATGTCAACGTCTTCGTCTTCGATACCGAGGTTTACTCCAACACCGGCGGACAGGCTTCCAAGGCTTCCAACATCGGTCAGGTTGCACAGTTCGCAGCTGCCGGTAAGGAAACCAAGTCCAAGTCCCTGGCTGAGATCGCTATGAGCTACGGCTATGTCTACGTCGCACAGGTCGCCATGGGCGCCAACGCTGCGCAGACCCTGAAGGCAATTCAGGAAGCAGAAGCTTATCATGGTCCGTCGCTGATCATCGGCTACGCACCCTGCGAGATGCACTCCATCAAGGGCGGCATGCAGAACTGCCAGACCGAGATGAAGAAGGCTGTCGACTGCGGCTACTGGAACATGTTCCGCTTCAACCCGGCTGCCGACAAGAAGTTCACGCTCGACTCCAAGGCGCCCGCCGGCGGCTATCAGGAGTTCCTGATGAACGAGGCTCGTTACAGCCGTCTGACCCGCGAGTTCCCGGAGCGTGCTACCGTTCTGTTCGCAAAGAACGAGGAGAACGCCAAGGAGCGCTACGAGCATCTGCTCAAGCTGGTCGAAATGTACGACAAATAATTTTCCCCATATGCAGAAGGACGGTACCCTCGGGTACCGTCCTTTTTTCACACGCAAAAAGAGCGATGCCGGGCGGCATCGCTCTTTGTCTGTCATTCCGATAAATCAGTTATCCCATGTTCTGTCCGGGCTCAACGGCTCGGCAATCGAACAGTATGTGAGGTCCTCACCGTCGGGAAGCTGCAGCTGCACCTGCTCAATCTCGTTCAGCGCACAGAGCGTCGCAGCCACGCTGTGAACTGCAAGCTCCGCCGTTTCCCGGTCGGTATCGCAGGCGGAGAATTCCTCCGAGAGAACCACCGTGCAAAGCGCCCCCGCCGTCCGGATATCCAGAATCCGTGTTCCTGTGGGAACCGGCGTATGCAGCTGCTCGTTTTCCGGTCCGTCCAGCAGCGCCTGCAGCGTATTTCGCGGCAGCTCCTCGGGGCTCTGATAGGAAATCGCCCGTTTTTCCGGCTGCAGACTTCCGTTCGACCCGGCAAAATACAGCTGCACGGTCCGCTCGGGGTAGAGCCACGACGTGTCCTGCAGCAAAAACGTATCCTCTGTCCAGCGGGTCGAGGGCTTATCCAGAAGAGCCCCAGCCGGCGTCTTGATGCGCACGGCGTCAACGCCGTCCAACTGTGTAAGCGTCAGTGTCAGCCCTGCCGCGGCAAGTGTCCGTTCATAGCCGGACAGCGCCGCATAAGCCTCGTTCATATCGAGCACCAGCACCCCATTTTGAAGCTTCGTGCCGAGACACGCCGTCCCCTCCGGAAACAGCGAGCAGAGGGTTTCATCGTCCGGTTCCTCAAAATAGGCTGCAAGAACATCCTCGGTACGCACATCGCCGCCGAGCGTCACCTCTTTTTCTGCCAGCGCGCCGGATGCACTTACATAGCTTTCGTCATTCTGTGCATCCGCACGTCGGTAATAAAACGTAAATTTGCTTTCTCCTGCCGGAACCATCTGACCCGTGCAGCCGCAGAGCAGCGCCAGCAGCAGAAGGCAGATCAGGATTCTACGCATCGTCCTCGTCCTCCTCCAGCGCAAAATACGGCAGCCGCACGGTAAAGCGCGTGCCCTTGCCCTCCTCCGAGGAAACGGCAATGGAACCGAAATTTCGCTCCACCAGTTCGTGGACAATCGAAAGCCCCAGCCCGGAGCCGCCCGCCTGCCGCGAGCGCGCCTTGTCCACGCGGTAGAAGCGCTCGAAAATATGCTCAATCGCTGCCTGCGGGATGCCCATACCGGTATCCTCGACCAGCAGCTCCACATCTTCCTGCGTGTGGCTGACCGTCACATGGACGCAGCCGCCGGAATGGTTATATTTGATGCCGTTTTCAACCAGATTAAAAATGATCTGATAGGCGTCGTCCTCCATCGAAAGCACAAAGCAGCCCCGGTCCAGATTTGCCGTGAGCCGGACCTCCGTTTTGTCTGCCAGCGGCACGAGCATGCGAAAGACCCGTCGGACAATCTCGCTCAGGTCCACCACCTCATGGTCGCAGACCGTTTCCGCGTCCGCCTTGCTGAGCGTCAGCAGCTTCTGCGTCATGCGCGTCAGGCGGTCTGATTCATTTCCGATGTCGCTGACAAACTCGCGCATCGTGTCCGCGTCCATATCGTTCTGCAAAATGGAGTCGGACAGCAGCTTGATCGACGCCAGCGGCGTCTTGAGCTCGTGAGAAGCATCGGACACAAACTGCCGCTGCGTCGCCTCCGATTCCTGCAGGCGGTCGGTGAGCTTGTTAAACTCGGTGGCAAGCGTCGTATACTCGTCGTCGCCGCGCATCTGGATTTTGTGGCTGTATTCGCCCTCGCGGACCAGCCGCATGGAAAGCAGAATCTTTCGCATGCGCTTCGAGCTGACCACGGAAAAGACCGCCGAGCACAGAACCATGCCGCCCAGCAGAATCCACGACCCGCGCAGAATATTCCGCTCGAGATTTTCAATAATTTCGCCCTGTTCGGCGTCAAAGTCCATCACGTATACGCAGCCGATCGGGTTTGCGCGCGACATGATCGGAACCGCTGCATAGCTTTGCAGCGCGCCCGCATGATAGGTACAGTGAAACACATCGTTTCCGCCCAGTGCCTGCGCAACCGCCTCCAAAAGCGCGTATTTCCCGACCGCATTCTGGTTGATGGACGAGTCATACAGCACCTTTCCTTCGGCGTCTGTGATCAGAAGCCGGCTGACGTTGATATCGCCCAGGACGGAAATGACCTGGTCGACGGTCTCCGTGCTGAGCGTGTCCGCCGTCTCAAAGGACGAGGCGACGACCTGAATCTTGTCCTGCACGGAGGCATACTTCGCCTGAAACATCAGTTCTCTTGTGTTGCTCGCTGAGTAAATATTCAGAAACATCAGCGCCAGCGACGCAATGACCATGTATGCCAGCGCGTTTCTCAGCTGGGAGCTGTTGGAAAACAGCCGCAGACGGCGTTTAGAACTTGAAATAGTAGCCCACTCCCCACTTGGTCATAATATGCTCCGGCGCGGCAGGGCTGCGCTCGAGCTTTTCACGAAGCCGCCGGATATGCACGTCCACGGTGCGGATATCGCTGCTGGTGTCGTAGCCCCAGATGGCGTTGAGCAGCGACTCGCGCGAGTAGACCCGGTTCGGGTTTCGCATCAGAAGCTCCATCAGGTCAAATTCCTTTGCTGTCAGATCGACAAGCTGCCCGTCGTTATACGCATCGCGCGCGTCGCGGTCGAGCGTAATATGCCCGCAGACAAGCTTGCTGTCCGGCTGCGCCTGCTGCTTCTGACCGGCTCTGCTGCGCCGCAGAAGCGCCTTGATGCGCGCCTTGAGCTCGAGAATGTTAAACGGCTTCGTCAGATAATCGTCCGCGCCATGCTCAAAACCGAGAAGCTTGTCCATGTCGTCTGCCTTCGCAGTTAACATAATAATCGGAACATCTGAAAACTCGCGAATCTTGCCGCACGCCTCCAGACCGTCGAGCCGCGGCATCATGAGGTCCAGCACAATGAGGTCTGGGTTTTCGCTTCCCGCCAACTCCACCGCCTCCATGCCATCGCAGCCGGTAATGACCTCATAGCCCTCATTTTCCAGATTGAACCGAATGCCCTTGACCAGGAGCTTTTCGTCGTCTACTACCAGTATTTTCATTTGGAATCCTCCACTGTTACAAGTTCCCGGAGACCTTCAAATGTCCCCTCTCCGATGCCCTCGACATCCATCAGCTGCTCCGGCGCGGAAAAGCGCCCATACTGCGCGCGGTAGTCCAGAATCCGCTGCGCCAGTTTTTCTCCGATGCGCGGCAGTGTCATCAGCTCCTCGAGCGTCGCGCGGTTGAGGTCCAGCGGATACGTAATCTCCGGCTGCGCCGCTTCTTCCGCTTCCGACTCGTCATGTGCCGCTGTATCCGCCGCAGCGTCCGGTTTGTCCGTTTCCTCCTGCGCAGGAAGCTCATCGGTCTGTTTGACCGCGCGCTCGGTCTGCGCCGCAACCTCATAGGGAATCGACTGCCGCCCGATGAAAAAGCCAATCGAGAAAACCATGGTCAGCAGCGCCAGAAGCGCAAGCAGCAGCTGACTGTTCTTTGTCCGCATCCGGCTCCCTCCTGCCCGTAAGATTGACACAGCGCACATTTGCTTATATAATATTCTAGCACAGATGGCGTAACTTCGGCAATGCCGATTCAATAAAATGGTGATGTTTGATGAAAAAAACAAGAATTCTCGTACTTCTTCTGACGCTTCTTTTAACACTCTCCTGCCTGACGCTGCCGCTTCTTGCCGCAGCGGAGCCTGCCGCAGAAGACCCGTCTGCAACCGCTTCCGCTGATGCATCTGCCGATGCTTCCGGCGATGCGCAGGATACGGCAGAGCAAGAATCTTCCCAGGAGGTCATCGTCTCCGCCGATCCCAGCTTTACGGTTGCGGCAAAGGCGGCGCTGCTCATCGACCTCAACACCGGGCGGACCGTCTATGAGCAGGACGCAGACGAGCGCGTGTATCCGGCAAGTCTGACCAAAATCATGACGTGCCTGCTGGCGCTGGAAAACGGCAACCTTTCGGACGTCATTACCGTCGACGAGTCGGCGCTCTCAGGTCTCGATCAGGACAGCAGCGTCGTGGGGCTCAAGGTCGGCGAGCAGATCACGCTGGAGAATCTTCTGTACTGCATGATGGTCAGCTCCGGCAATGACGCGGCGAATGTGGTCGCGGAATATATCGCCGGGTCTGTGGCAGACTTTGTGCGTATGATGAACGAGCGCGCCTACGCCCTCGGCTGCAAGGACACGCACTTCAACAATCCCCATGGTCTGCACGACGAGAGCCACTACACCACCGCGCGTGACCTGGCAATTATCACGCAGGCGGCGCTCAAAAGCGAAAACTTCCGGCAAATCGTCGATACTGCCGAGTATGTCATCCCCGCCAGCGCAACTGGCGAGGAACACAAGCTCAAGACCACCAATATGCTGATCTACAAGTCGACCGGCAACTCGCTCTACTATTCCCGCGCCACGGGCGTCAAGACTGGCTACACCAGCGCAGCGGGCAGATGTCTGATTGCGACGGCAGAAGACGACGGCATCCGGTTTTTGTCCGTGCTGTGCGGCGCGAAGACGTCGATTCTCGATACGGGCGACCTTCTCATGGAGAGCTTTCCGGAGACGATCAAGCTGCTGGACTACGGCTTTGACAACTTCTCCTATGTAACGGCGCTGTCTCCGCTCTACCCCATCGATCAGGTAACGGTTCTCAACTCGGCAGGCTCCGAGGCGGTCGCCGTTGCACCGGCAAAGGACGTACGGCTGTTGCTTCCTGCTAACTACAACCCGGACGCGCTGCGAACCGAGATTCTGCTGGATGCAAAGGAAGTCGAAGCGCCCGTTTCGGAGGGACAGAAGCTCGGTCTGGCGCGGGTCTATTACGGCAACGAGCTGATCGACGAAACAGATCTTCTGGCAATTGCGGATGTTACGCGCTCCGAGTTTTCCTCGGTTGCCTCCACCTCCACCGCCTACATCCAGCAAAACTGGTGGAAATGGATTGTGTTTCTGATTCTGGGTGTGATAGCGGCATTCCTGATTTTGCTGGTGCTGCTGCAGATCCGCCGCAGAAGACTTCGCCGCCTGCGGCTGGAAAAGCGCAGACGGGATCTGGAAAAGCAGTATCGCCGCCGCTACCGCGACGACCGCGAGGAATAGTCGCAGAAAGGAAGGTCACCATGGGCTGGGAAGAGCTGCGGGCAATGTGCCTGCAATGTACGATGTGTCCCCTGTGCCAGACGCGGCACAACGTTGTATTCGGCGTCGGACCCACGGACGCGGAGATTCTCTTCGTCGGCGAGGGTCCGGGTGAGCAGGAGGATCTGACCGGCGAGCCGTTTGTCGGTCCAGCCGGAAAGCTGCTGGACGATATGCTGCGCATCATCGACCTCGGGCGGCACAACTGCTATATCGCAAACATCGTCAAATGCCGCCCGCCGCACAACCGCGACCCGCTCGGCACCGAGCAGGACGCCTGCATCGGCTATCTGCGCAAACAGACGAAGCTGTTGAACCCCAAAATCATCGTCTGCCTCGGAAGAATTGCCGCGATGAAGCTGATTCGCGAGGACTTCAAAATCTCACGCGACCATGGCACCTGGGAACAGAAGGGCGGCATCTGGTTTACCGCGATGTACCACCCTTCGGCGCTCCTGCGCGATGTGACCAAGCGCCCCGATACGTTCCGGGACCTCAAAAGCCTGCAGGCAAAAGCTGCCGAGCTCTGCACGCATACCCCATAAAGAAGAATCCCTCTCTCCAATTACGGCGAGAGGGATTTTGCGTTTTTTACTTTTCCGACAGGCGCTTCTGCATGTAGTCGTGCGCCGCAGACTCGAGCGTATTGTCCAGCGGCTTTAATTCCATCGCGCCGTATTTTCGCTCCAGCGCCGTTTTCAGCACGAAGTCCGCAATCTGCGGATTTTTGGGAAGCAGGCAGCCGTGCGAGTAGGTTGCAAAGACGTTTTTGTAGCGCGCGCCCTCGAAGCCGTCTTCCCCGTTGTTGCCGTAGCCTGCCAGCACCTTGCCGATGGGCTTGACGCCGTCTCCCAAATAAGTTTTGCCGGAGTGGTTCTCAAAGCCCACGACCGTGCAGCCCAGCTCGTCGCAGGTGAACATGTAGTTTCCGATCATGCGCTGCTTCGAACCGACTGTGTAAAGGTCCAGCGCGCCTGTAAAATCGCACTGCACGCCGTCCCAGGTCTTGTAATACTGCCCCAGCATCTGATAGCCGCCGCAGATGGCAAGCACGGGAAGATTGTCTTCGATCGCGGCTTTCAGCTCTTCGGTCTTCTCGCCGCGCAGATCAGGAAGCAGGACCTCCTGCTCAAAATCCTGTCCGCCGCCGATGAAAAGCAGGTCATATTTTGATGCTTCCAGCTTCTGCCCGATGGAGACCTCGTCGACGTTCACATCAATGCCCCGCCAGGCAAGGCGCTTGCGCATACACAGAATGTTGCCCCGGTCGCCGTAAAGGTTCAGAATATCGGGATAGAGATGACAGATGTTCAGTTCCATATTCTTCCCTCCTTACTGCCAGAATTCCTTATAGCCGTAGCGCTTGGCAATCGTGCCGCGCAGCGCCAGCATCGCGGTATAGGTCGGCATGACGAAAACCGGAAGCTTTTTGCCCGTCGCTTCTTCCATGAGCTGCGCGTAGTCCTTCTGCACATGAATGCGCTCTTTCGGGAAGCCCGCATACAAAAAGCGCAGCGCCATATCGTCCGCGCGCACACCGGAGACATAGATATCGGAAAGAACGCCTTCCATCGCCGTCAGCCGCTCAAAGTCCACGTCCCAGATCCAGCTGACGTCCTTGCCGTCCTGCGCGCGGTCATTCAGGCACGCGGCAAAAACGAACGGCTCGGTCCGCTGCGTGAGGAAGTTCAGCACCTGATTGCAACCCGCGGGGTTCTTGATCAGAATCATGCGCACATCGGCGTCGTTGATCCGGAACTTTTCCATGCGCCCGAAGCCGCAGGCAAAGCTGGAAAGCGACTTTGCCGCCAGCTCCATGTCGATGCCCATGACGCTTGCCGCCGCCATGCAGGCGCAGGCGTTATAGATATTGTAGCCGCCTGGCAGGTGGATGCTTGCCGGAACCTGCTTCCCGTTTTCCTCGAAAACAACCTCGGAGTGCTCGTCGTCGGTTCTGAGAACCTTCGTCACATGCACCTGCGGCTGGGGTCTGTGGTAGCCGCAGTTCGGGCAGCGGTAGCCGCCCAAGTGCCCGTAGGTCACATAGTCGTAGACATACTCGTGCTTGCAGCGGATGCAGTACGGCGCGTCGGACAGCTCCTCGACCCGGTCGTGATAGATCGGCGTATCAACGCCGAAGAAGACGACGGGATTCGGCAGCACATCATGCAGCGACGCGCACAGGGAATCGTCCGCATTCACGCACAACACGGCGTTTTTGGAGTTTTCAATGCCGATGCGGATGTTGTCGAGCGTATGCGTAACCTCGCCGTAGCGGTCAAGCTGGTCGCGGAATACATTCGTCACCACAACCGCCTTCGCGTCGACAAATCTGGAGATTGCCTTGAACGCCGCCTCGTCGGACTCAATCAGCGCATGCGTATAGCGGCACTTGCCGGTCAGGCTCGAGTGGACCGCGAACTCCGCCGTCACACCGCTCAAGAGGTTTGCGCCGGATTTGTTGGCAAAGAAAGAGATTCCAGCGTCTGTCCACGACTGCTCGATCATGCGCGAGGTCGTGGTCTTGCCGTTGGTGCCCGTAACGATCACGGTCGTTACGCCCTTTGCAAGCTCACCCAGCAAATTCGGGCAGATTTTGAGCGCCACACGCCCCGGGAAGTCGGTTCCGCCTCTGCCCAGCAGACGGATCAGCGACCGGCAGCACTTGCATGCAAGCACCGCAAGAAATACCTTGATTTTCATGCCACAGTTATACCACATTTCGCAGTGACTGACAAGGGCACTAAAATTTTATGACAAATAGTTACGAAATGTTAACAAATTTGCTCTTGCCCCGGTTGTCATAATCTGATATAATTTGACGTAGATTCAAAAGTGGGGTGGTATTTGTGCGGTTTATCTCGTGGAACGTCAACGGTCTGCGCGCGTGTATGCAGAAGGGCTTCGCGGATTATTTTGCCGCGCTGCATGCGGATTTCTTCTGCCTGCAGGAGACAAAACTGCAGCCCGAGCAGATCGCGGTCGACTTTCCGGGCTATCTGCAGTTCTGGAATTCAGCGGAGAAAAAGGGCTATTCCGGCACCGCTGTTTTTACGAAGCACCCCCCGCTGTCCGTCACCTACGGCGTCGGCATTGACGAGCTGGACCATGAGGGTCGGATGATCACGCTGGAATACGAGAAGTTTTATCTTGTCACCTGCTACACCCCGAACGCGCAGGAAGGGCTCAAGCGCATCGACCACCGGCTTTCCTGGGACGACGCATTCCGCGAAAAGCTTTTGGAGCTGGACGCGAAAAAGCCCGTCATTGCCTGCGGGGACCTGAACGTTGCGCATCAGGAGATCGACCTCAAAAACCCCGGTCCGAACCGCGGAAACCCCGGCTTCTCCGATGAAGAGCGCGAAAGCTTCACAAGACTTCTGGACGCCGGCTTTACCGATACCTTCCGCTACCGGAATCCAACGCTTTCCGGCGCGTACTCCTGGTGGAGCTACTGCTTCCACGCGCGCGAAAAGAACGCGGGCTGGCGCATCGACTATTTTCTCGTCTCCGACCGCCTGCAGCCGGCAATTGAGGCTGCACCGATCTACGACGAGATTTTCGGCTCGGACCATTGTCCGGTCGGTTTGGAACTGAAGGAGGAATTGCTATGAAGAAGTTCAAAAGACTGACGGCGCTGGCGCTGGCGCTGGTGATGGTGCTGGGTCTTACCACCGGCGCGGGCGCTGCGGGCGCAAAATACAGCTCGTGGTTCGCGCCCTATTATAAAGAGATGCAGGAGCTGGGCATCCTCCCGTCCTCGTTTACCTCCGGCGATCTGACCGCCACCATCACGCGCGGCGAGATGTGCGAGCTTGCGGTCGTCGCGTTCGAAAAGGCGACCGGCAACGTCATTGACGAGCTGGAGCGCACCGATTATTTCACCGACACCACCGATAAAAACATCCTCAAGGCATATGAATACGGCATCGTCAGCGGCTACCCCGACGGTTCGTTCCAGCCGGGCAAGACGCTCACGCGGCAGGAGTTTTTCAAGATCATCCAGAACTTCTGTGAAGCCGCCGCCTACACCTCCACCCGCTCCAAGGATTTAAGTGCCTTTGCGGACGCCGGCTCCATCGGCTCCTGGGCGCGCGAGGCAGCGCAGCTGTGCGTCTCCAACGCCTTTGTCGACGGCACGAAGACCGGCTCTTCCTACTACCTCCGCCCCACCGAGGGCGCAAGCCGTCAGGAAGCAATGGTCATGTTCCTGCGCGCCTATAAGGACGTGCGGCAGTGGTACAACGTCAATATTACCACCGCCGGCGTCTATGTGAACGAGTCGGAAGCAAACTTCACCATCACCGCCATGAACAAGACCATGTATGTCGTCATCGGCAGCGGCTCGAAGCTCAATGTCAGAAGCTATCCGTCTTCGACCGACGAGCACGCACAGATCATCGGCGAACTCCAGCGCGGCACCGCTGTCACGGTCACAGGCGAAACGAACACCGGTTGGTTTGAAATCAAATACAACGGCAACACGGCATATGTATCCAATGCTTATCTCGGAAACGATCCCGGCGGCGCAGGCGCAGGCAACGGACCTACCGGCAGCACCTCCTCCGGCAGCGGCACGGCAACCGATATTGCGAACTTCGCCATGAGCTTCGTCGGCTACAGCTACGTCTGGGGCGGCATGTCGCCGTCGACCGGCTTCGACTGCTCGGGTCTGATGTACTATGTCCTTACGCAGTACGGCTACAGCATGAAGCGCGTGGCAAACGACCAGATGACGCAGGGCACTGCAATCTCGCGCGATAACCTGCAGGTCGGCGATCTCGTCTTCTTCGGCTACGGCAGCTACGCAAACCACGTTGGCATGTATATCGGCAATGGGAACTTCGTCCACGCCTCTACCCCGTCTACCGGCGTTCGTGTCAACTCCCTGAACGAGACCTATTACAACACCAGATACATCGGCGCGCGCCGCATTATCTGAGCATCAGGAATCAGCCAAAGCCCTCCCGGAACCTCCGGGAGGGCTTTCTTTGCAGTCAAAGCAGAATACAGATCATACCGCCGGTATTTTCGTTGATCATGCGCGCGAGGGTTCTCGTGAGCTTCTGGCGCGCATCCTCGGGCATACGCTGGATTTTGGTGTTCAAGCCTTCCGTGACCAGATCGTAGAGCGATTTGCCGAAAATGTTGCTCTGCCAGAGCTTTTCCGTGTCGCCCTCATACTCGCCAATCAGGTATTTGATCAGTTCGTCCGACTGCTGCTCGTCGCCTACAATCGGGCTCAGCTCGGTCTCGATGTTGGCGCGCATGAGATGAATCGACGGCGCGCTTGCTTTTAAGTGCACGGCGTAGCTGCTGCCCTTGCGGACAATCTCCGGCTTATCCAGATGCAGCTCTGACGGGTCCGGCATGACGATGCCGTAGCCCGTGGCGCGCACCTGCTCCATTGCGCTTTTGACGCGCGCATACTCCTGCTGCTCTGCCGCCAGCTCCGTAAGAATCTGCATGAGGTCGAGCTCCCCCGCAATCTCCAGCCCCGTCTTTTGGGACAGGAGCTCATAAAACAGCGACTCTGGAACCGACAGCTCTGCCGTAATTGTGCCCGTTCCCAGATCCACATCCGTCACGGCAAACGATTGTACCTGCGCAAGCTTCAGAAGCTCCTTCATCGCAGGCTCTGCCTGCGCAATCTTCGTGAGCTTTCCCGCCTGTTCGCGCATCGCGTCATAGAGCGCGGTTTTGACCGGGCTGTCGTCCGGCAGCGCCCGCACCCAGCCGGGCAGGAAGAAGCGCAGCTCCGTCGCCGGAAACTCATACATAAGGTCCGTGAGGATGCTCTGAATCTGCTCTTCGTCCATCGTGAGTGCATTGACTGCCCGCGCGCCGACGCCGTATTGCTGCGACAGCCTGCGCGCCTGATTTTTTGCCTCTGCGCTCTCGGGGTGCTCGGAGTTCACCAGAATCACAAACGGCTTTCCGGTTGCCAGCATGTCGGAAATCGCGCGGCTTTGCGCCTGTTCATAGTCACCCGCCGGAATATCCGTGATGCTGCCGTCCGTCGTCATGACAATGCCGATGCTGCTGTGCTCCTCCATGACCTTTTTCGTGCCGATCTCCGCCGCCTGCGCCAGCGGAATTTCCTCCGGCGCCCACGGCGTCATGACCATCCGCGGCGTTCCTTCCTCGTCTGCGCCCATTGCGCCCGGCACCAGATAGCCGACCGAGTCGATCAGCCGGACCTTGAGCTTTGACACGCCGTCCGGCGAAATTTCCACCGCCTGCTCCGGCACAAATTTCGGCTCCGTCGTCATGATCGTCCGCCCCGAGCCGGACTGCGGCAGCTCGTCTCGCGCGCGGTCGCGCTGATAGGTATTTTCCAGATGGGGCAGCACCAGCTGCTCCATGAAGCGCTTGATAAAGGTTGATTTTCCGGTCCGGACCGGTCCGACAACGCCGATGTAGATGCTGCCGGCGGTCCTTTTCGCAATCTGATCGTAAAGATGCCTTGCTTCGTCCACGTTACCGCCTCCCTGTTCTTATCCCTGCTCGATGGAATCCAGCATTACCGCCATGCCGCTACACCGGAATGAGGACCAGCGTCCCTTGCTCGACCTCTCCGGTTGAAATGCCGTTTGCGCCTGCAATCGCCTGCTCGCTCGTCCGATACGCTTTCGCAAGCTCCCAGAGGCTCTGCGTCTGGTCAGCAGTCTTTACCACCACGCAGAATTTCTCCGCCGTCTTTTCGCCTTCTTCCAATGCGCCGCCCGTCAGCGTCCGCAGCGCCTGATCACAGCAGCAATCTGCATGGAAGCTCACATCATAGCGCACGTCGATTCCGCCGCCGGACGGCGCTGCAAAGCCGTCTCTGCCCGGCTGTACGTTTGCCTGGCATATTGTGCCGCCGCCTGCCGCTACTGTGCAGGAAACCTGGTCGCGCACAATTGCCGACTGGAGCGCGCCGTCCTCGTCCATGTAGAGAATGTTCACTGTTGCCGGTGCGCTCAGCTGAATGCCGCCGTCTTTTTTCTGCTGCGAGACGCTGTCTAAGTAGAGCGTGCTGTCGAGAACCGCGCGCGCCTGCTTGGGGACGCTCCCGCGCAGCGTACCGCCGGGCAACTGCCGGTCGAGCAAACACGGAAGACGAACCTCGCTCCACACAGGCGAAAAATCACCCCTTGTGGCATACGCATCCTCGGTAAGCGTCAGATCATAGCCCTGCATGGCAACGCACTGGCAAAGAAGGTTCGCCGATAACAGAATTTTTGCCGGTTCGTCTTCCATGTGCACAAGCTCCGCCTCGCTCCCCGTGACGCAGATCTGCACCTGCAGTTCGTCGTCTGCATAATCTCCGCGCAGCTCACAGTACTGTGACAGCGGAAGCTGGCGGCTCATCACCTGCGGCGTGCCGTCCGCCCCCAAAAGCAGCGCCTTGAAGACAAGAACGCCCTTGAACACCGCCTTGTTTCCCGTCAGCTTCTGCTCGGTAATCTCCGGCGTCAGCCAGTACTGCACCAGCTTTGCAGTCTCCGGCTCGCCGCCGGAAAGCTCCAGATCCTCGGTCATGGAAAACGGTTTCTCCGCATATTCGCGCGGCAGCACGCAGCGATAGTCTGCCGTCTTCGTCTGCAGCGCCTGCGGTGCGTCTTTTAACGTGCGAATAGTCTCGCTCGTTTCCTCGAACCCTGTCAGATCGCACACAACGCTCACGCGGACCAGAATTTTGCGTGAATTGATCAGCCGCGCATCTGCCGCGCGCACCCGGCACATGGCAAACAGCTGTGTCTGCGCCGTCGCCGCCGGATGATCGTAACGGACCGAATACGGAAGGTAGCACTCCAAAGCCCGCGCCTCGCTCCCGCCCTCCGGCACATACAAAAGCCCCGCGCGCACGCCGCCTGTTACCGCCGCGCCCCCGTCCCGGCACTCCTTGCCGCGCATGACCGCGCACGCGCCGGTAAAGACAATGCGTCCGCAGTCCGGGTAGCTGTCCGGGACAATCAGCTCCTGTGTCAGCTCCTGCGCCGCACTCCCGGAAAAGATCCGGCGCAAATAATCGATCGACTGCTCTTCAAAGACAAGCTCCATACTCTCAACTCCTTGTTCGTTCTGGCGGGCGCTCCCGCCCCGCCGGACGCGCCTGCCACGTCTTAGAAGTATATACGCGCGCATGGACAAGGATATGCCGGTTTTTTCAGCAGCAGTCCATCAAAAGTGCAAGTGCGATCAGCCCTGCCGCCAGCAGCAGCTTCCACAGCCACGTGCCGACCAGAAACGACAGCAGCAGTCCCACACCCAGCCCCAGCAAAAACAGCCGCAGCTTTTCCGTTCGCGGACACATACAAATCACCTCTTTGTCAGTCTACGCAAAAAGTTCTCCGATGTGACCGCACGCAAGCAGAAAACTGCCCGCAGGCAATGCCTGCGGGCAGTTTTGCCGATTCACTTTTGTCCGTTTTTCCGGATCTCGCGCAGGATACACAGTCCCATCGCAAGAATCGGAAGCAAGACGCGCAGGCAGAGAAAGCCTGCCGGCTGCAAGCTGAGATTGGCGTCCAGCAGCAGCCCGGCAACCCACGCCAGAACCGTCCAGACAATTGCCTGTAAAACCATGTCAGTTTCCCCTTTCTTTCAGCTCCCAGGGCTTGATGTCCTTCGCCAGTTCATACAATCGCCGGTAGCTGTCATACCGCGTCGGCTCGATCTTCCCCTGCTCCAGCGCCGCGCGCACCGCGCAGCCGGGCTCCTTCAGATGCGCGCAGTCCGGGAACTGGCACTTGCCGAGATACGGCGCAAAATCCGAAAACGCCTCGGGAAGCTGCTCTTTCAGGACCAGATCCATCCGCTCCGTGTCGAACGAGGAAAAGCCGGGCGTGTCGGCAACAAAGGTATCGTCTCCCAGTGCGTACAGCTCGATGTGCCGCGTGGTGTGCCGCCCTCTTCCGAGCTTTTCCGAGACCTCGCCGACGGCAAGGCGCAGTTCGGGGCAGAGCTTATTTAAGATGCTCGACTTGCCGACGCCGGAGTTACCGGTGAAGGCAGAGAGCTTGCCGGAGATTGCCGCGTGCAGCTCGTCCATGCCCTCGCCTGTCTCGGCGCTGGTCACAATCACGCGGAAGCCCGCGCGCTCGTAAATTCCGGCAAGAGACGCGCCCGGCTCCAGATCATTCTTGTTCACGCAGATGAGCGGCTCGACCCCCTGCTGCCCGGCAATCGCCAGCACGCGGTCGATGAGAAACGGCTCTGTCTGCGGAATCGCGCAGGATGCCAGCAGCACGAGCAAATCGACGTTCGCAACCGCCGGGCGGATAAAGCTGTTCTTCCGGGGCAGGATTTCTTCCACCGTGCCGGATTTTCCGCTTCTTGAAATCCGCACAAAGTCTCCGACCAGCGGAGAAACGCCCTCCTTGCGGAACCTGCCGCGCGCGCGGCACTCGACCACGCCGTCTGGCGTCTGCACATAGTAAAAGCCGCTGAGCGCTTTGATAATTCTATCGTTCATCGTTCTGCCAATGCGTCAAAATCAATTTCCTGCGAATCGTACAGCACGCCGTCGAGATACACGTCGACCGTCTGCACGCCGTTTCCTTCTACCGTAATCATGACAGTTCTGCCCGACTGGTCCTCCATGTCCACCGTGAAGGGTCCGACCTGCGTTTCCCCGCCAACCTTGACCAGAATCTCATAGATTCCGCTCGAAACCGACGGCATGCGCACGGCAATTTCTGTCTGCACAGGCTCCGCCTTCGGCTTGACCTCCACACGAATCATCTGCGTGTTGGCAGACGTGTGGCTCTCGCCGAGGGTGTTGACAATCTTGCAGAAATAGTACCAGACGCCAGCCTTGTCAGTATCGACCTCGCAGGTGGTGTTGTTCTTGTCGCTGCGCGAGACCAGCTCCGCATCGGCGACGTTGCCGGACTCGGACACGTACCACGCATAGGTCAGCTCGCCGTCGTCCGCAACCTCTGCCTTGACCTGCAGCGTCAGCTTGTCGCCCTGCTCCACCACTGCATCCTGTGAAAGCGTGCGAATGAGCGGCTCCTGCGCCTGCTCGGGTCCCTTGGATGCCTGCAGGTTGATCACCGTTCCGGCTTTGACCTCCTCGCCTGCGTCGATCGACTGGAATGTGACCGTGCCTTCGGGAAGATCGCTGTCGACATATTTGATCATACCGTCGCCGAGACCGGCTACCTTGATGGTAGCAATTGCGTCGTCTACGTCGGAGCCAATGAGCGTCGGCACCTTCACCAGCTCCACCGGCACGCCGGTCGAGACAACCAGCGTCACGCTCTGCCCGTCGGTGAGCGGCTCGTTGCGCTCAGGAATAGTCCGGATGATATAGCCGGCGGTGTACACATCGCTTTCCTGATAATCCACCGAGATGGAAAGCGTGATGGGAAGGGAATTCAGATAGTCCTGCGCGTTTTCCAGTGGCAGGTTCACAACGTTCGGCATGACATTGCTTTCAATGCCGGTCGAAAGCGTCAGCTCGATTTTGGAGCCAACCTTGACCATCGTGCCTGCGTTCACGCTCTGATCGATCACATAGCCGCTCTCGTAAGCGTCGCTCGCGCGCCAGTCCGTGACTTCGAAGGTCAGATCGGGGTACTGGCTCTGGTCGAAGTTCTCGTAATACTGTCCGACCATCTGCGGAACCTCGACCTCCTCGGTCCGGCTGAACAGGTCCGAGAAGAAATACGAATACAGGAAGTAGCCGATGCCGAGGACCGCCAGCACGATGCACACGATGCCTGCCGTCAGCGCAACGTTTGCACCCTTTTTGGCACTCTGGCTCTGCGCGGGCGGCGCAGGCGGCTGCTTGCGCTGTGGAATAGACACCCGGGACGGCTGCTTGCGCTCGCGCCGGGGAAGCCGGTCTGGAAGATAGTCGGGGTCGTTGAGCAGGCGCTCCACATCGAAGGCGTCCTGATCGTCGGTAAAATCGAAAATCACATTCGGGTTTTTGCGGAAAATTTCCAGATCCGCCAGCATTCGCGTCGCCGAGGGGTAGCGCTTGGAAATATCCGCTGCCATCGCGTGCATGGTGATCTGCTCGAAGCCCTCGGGAATATCAGGGTTCAATTCGCGCGGCATGACGGGCTTGGCGTTGATGTGCTGAATGGCAACAGAAACGGGTGTATCGCCGTCAAAGGGCGGCCTGCCGGTGAGCATTTCATACATCACAACGCCGAGCGAATAGAGGTCCGACCGGTAGTCGACCTTGCCGCCCTTCGCCTGCTCGGGGGAAATATAGTGGACCGAGCCGAGCGCCTCGCGCGTGAGCGTATTCTGCGCCGAGGAGATGCGGGCAATGCCGAAGTCTGCAACCTTGACGCTGCCGTCCTTCAAAATCATGATATTGTGGGGCTTGATGTCGCGGTGGATGATGCCGCGCGAATGCGCATGCTCAAGTGCCTTGGCAATCTGCGTGGAAAAATGCAGCGCCTCGCGCCAGTTGAGTCTGCCCTTCTGCTCCAGATACTGCTTGAGCGTGATGCCCTCGATCAGCTCCATGACGATATAATCGAGGTTGTTGGAATGCGAGACATCGTAGACGCTCACAATGTTCGGATGCGAAAGCATCGCAACCGCCTGCGACTCGGCATGGAACCGGCGGCGGAACTCCTCGTCCTGCGACAGCTCACGCTTGAGAACCTTTATTGCCACGAGGCGGTTGAGCCGGTTGCAGCGCGCCTTGTAGACAACAGCCATGCCGCCCGTACCGATGACCTCGAGAATTTCATATCGATTGTCCAACAGCGTTCCTATGTATTGATCCATAAGATTGCTCCTTCCCTAAACAAGCGCCATTGCGACCGTCACATTGTCCGGTGCGCCGCGATTTTTTGCGATGCGCAGAAGTCTCTGGCAGCAGTCGCTCTTGCGCACGCCGTGCACCACCTCAAACAGCATCTCCTGATCTGCCATCACATTCGACAGACCGTCGGAGCAAAGCAGCAGACAGTCGTCTCGATGCAGCTTCTGCAGATAGATATCGCCCTCGACCGAAGGCTCGGTTCCGACGGCTCTTGTAATTACGTTTTTTCCGGGGTGGTTTTTCGCCTGCTCCTGCGTCAGCTCGCCGCGCTGGACCATGAACTCCACAATCGAGTGGTCCGTCGTCAGAAGCTGCACGCCTTCGGCGGTAAACAGATATGCCCGGCTGTCTCCGACGTTGATAATCACGGCGGTATCCCTGATAATCAGCGCCGCAACGAGCGTCGTGCCCATGCCGGTAAAATCGTCGCTCACCTGCGCCTGCTCAAAAACCGCCTTGTTTGCCAGCTCAAGCGCGCCCCGCAAAACCTCAGCGCCCCGCTCCGGCGTCATACCGGGTCTCTGGCATCGGCGCACCTCGTCGGTGAACACGTCGACGGCAAGCGAGCTTGCCACGTTTCCGGATTTTGCGCCGCCCATGCCGTCGCAGACGATCATCAGCGAACGGTCTCTGGAAAAGGACACCATGGCGTAGGAATCCTGATTCTGTTCACGCAGATTGCCTGGATCGGTCAGTCCCCAAAGCTGCATGGTAATTGCTCCTTTCCGTCGTTACTGTTTCAGTTCGTATTTCCTGCGCAGTTGCCCGCAGGAGGCGTCGATGTCGCTGCCGAGCGTGCGGCGGACCGTGGCAGTAATGCCATGCGCCTGCAGAATGCTCTGAAAGCGGGCAATTGCCTCGCGGGAGCTGGTATGAAGCCCGGTCTCCGCGACGTCGTTAAGCGGAATCATATTCACATGCGCGCCCATGCCGGAGAGCTTTCTTGCCAGAAGCTCCGCCTGCTCGGGGCTGTCGCTGACGCCGGAGATCATCGTGTATTCAAACGACACCCGCCGCCCGGTAATTTCATAATAATCCTTACATGCCGCCAGCAGCTCTTCGACGTTCCAGCGTTTGTTGATCGGCATGATTTTGTTTCTCGACTCGTTGTCCGGCGAGTGAAGCGACACCGAAAGCGTCAGCTGCAGCTTCCGTTCCGCCAGAAGCCGGATTTTATCGACCAGACCGCAGGTGGACAGGCTGATGTGGCGCATGCCGATGTTCAGTCCATCCGGGCTGTTGACCAGCTCGAGAAACTGCATGACTGCATCAAAATTGTCCAACGGCTCCCCGATGCCCATCAGCACAATGTTGGAAATCGGAAGTCCGGAATCGATCTGGCTGAACAGCACCTGGTCCAGAAGCTCAGAAGGTCTGAGTCTGCGAACCAGTCCGCCAAGCGTCGACGCACAGAACTTGCAGCCCATCAGGCAGCCGACCTCCGAGGAGATACACACGGTGTTGCCATGGTGATACTGCATCACAACGGACTCCACGCAGTTGCCGTCGGACAGCCGCCAGAGATATTTGATCGTGCCGTCCTTTTGAGATACCTGCTTGCGCGCCACCTCCGGCGCGGTGATTTCATAGATCCCGTCCAACTTCGCGCGCAGCGGCTTGGAGAGATTGGTCATCTCGTCAAAGCTGCGCGCCCCCCGGTGGAGCCAGGTAAAGACCTGCTTTGCGCGGAACTTCGGCTCTCCCAGCGCAGAAAACGCCTGCTCCATCTGGGAAAGGCTCATGGATTTGAGATCTTCTTTCATACGTTCTTCCTCAGTTTACAGATGAAAAAGCCATCGGCTTCGTGAAGGTGCGGATAAAGGGTCAGCATCCCATCGGTCTGTGCGTCCAGCCCTGCCGGAAGGGCAAAGACCTCCAGCCGGAATTCCGGATGGCGCGCCAAAAAGGCGTTTGCCACATTCTCGTTTTCGCGCTTCAAAACCGTACACGTGCTGTAGACCAGCACGCCGCCGGGCTTTACATACCGGCTCACATTTTCCAGAATCGCCGCCTGCACCTGCGGAAGCTTCTGCATCGGCGCAAGATCTTTATACCGGATATCCGGCTTTTTGCGGATCACGCCGAGCCCCGAGCAGGGCACGTCCGCGATCACCACGTCGAAGCCCGATTCAAATTCCGGCTCAAACTGCGACGCATCCGCCTGCCGCGCATGGACAATCGAAACGCCCAGACGCGCGGCGCCTTTTTCGATCAGAGAAACCTTGTGCGCATGAATGTCACACGAGGTGACGCTTCCTTCGTTCTGCATCGCAATTGCTGCGGCAAAGCTCTTTCCGCCCGGCGCGGCGCAGCAGTCGAGCACCCGCATCCCCGGCTTTGCGCCTGCAGCCATCGCCGCAAACCTTGCCGACGGGTCCTGCACATAGACCTTGCCGGAGGAAAAAAGCTCCAGCTGCGCCAGGTTTCCCGTTCCGCGCACCAAATAGCAGCCATCCAGCCACGGATGCTTCTCGAAGGCAATGCCCAGCTGCGTCAGCGCCTGCTCTGCCTCCTGTGCATCGGATAAGAGCGTATTGACCTGCAGGCACGTCGCGGCGATCTCGTTGTCCGCACGCAAAAACGCCTCGATCTGCTCTTCTCCGACGCTCTGCTGCAGCAGCTCCACCAGCGTCTGCGGATGACTGTAGCGCGTGGCAAGATCCTCCGGCTGGCGGAGGCTCTGCTTCTGCCGCGACAGCGCGCGCAGACAGCCGTTGGTCATACCGGCGGCTTTTTTGTTTACATAATGTTTCGTCTGTTCGACCGCCTCATTGACCGCTGCCGAATCCGGAATTTTGTCCAGCAGCAGAATCTGATACGCGCCGAGCCGCAGAATATCGAGCATCACAGGCTGCAGCCTGGACATCGGTCCGCTGACGACCTGCGAAAGATAAAAGTCCAGCAGCAGCCGGTTCTGCATCACGCCGTAGACCAGCTGAGACGCCAGCGCTGCATCGCGCCGGTCCAGCCTGTCGCGCTGCACATATTCCTTTAAAATGCCGTCTGACCACGCGCCCTGCCGTCTTGTGGCAATCAGCGCGGTCAGCGCCGTTGTTCTGGCGCCCATACACGTCCTCCCGGACGCCGGAATGCGTCCATGTTACAGTTTCATCGGATGCCCGTTGAAGTAGGCGCTTGCTGCCATGCGCTTGCCGCCTTCTGCCTGCAATTCGGTAATGACCAGTACCTCGCCGCCTCCGCAGGCAACCTCCAGCCCCCGTCTGGTCAGCGCCAGAAGCGTTCCCGGCGCCTTGTCGGTCGTCTTCTCTGTTTTCTCCACGCGGAAAATCTTGAACGTTTTGCCGTCCAGTTCCGCCGTTGCAACGGGCCACGGAATCAGCCCGCGCACGTGGTCAATCACATACTGCCCGCACTCGCTCCAGTCGATCGGGCTCATCGCCTTGCTGAGCATCGGCGCATACGTCGCTTTGCTTTCCTCCTGCGGTGTTCTTCCCGCCGTGCCCGCTTCAATCGCGCGCGCCGTGTCGCAGGCAAGCTCTGCCGCTATGTGAGATAGGCGCTTCATCAGCTCACTCGTCGTCTCCATGGGATCGATCGGCGTTCTGCGGATTTCAATGATATCGCCCTCGTCCATGCCGGCGGACAGATACATTGCCGTTACGCCCGTTTCCCTGCAGTGGTTCAGAATCGACCACTGCACCGGACCTGCACCGCGCAGCTCCGGCAGAATGCTTGCGTGCATGTTGATGCAGCCGTATTTCGGAATATCCAGCACCCGCTGCGGCAGAATCTTTCCGTATGCCACAACGATCATGAGGTCCGGCGCAAACGCGCGCAGCTGCTCTATCACCGCGTCGTCTTTGAACGTCTGCGGCTGCACCACCGGCAGCCCCACGGAGACGGCGTACGCCTTTACCTCGGAGGGAATCAGCTTCATACCCCGGTTTTTTGGGGTATCCGGCTTTGTATAGACCGCCGCAATGTCAAAGCCCTCGGTGTAGAGCTTTTCCAGGCACACCTTCGCGATCTCGGGCGTTCCCATGTAGACAATTTTCATGCCTCGGTCTCCTCGCCTTCCTCCGCTTCCTGCTCCTGCTTCAGAAGCTCGTCCAGTTCCTCCTGCGTGAGCATCTTTTCGGCAAACTCGGTGTACATGTGCCCGTCCAGATGGTCGATCTCATGCAAAAAGCAGCGCGCCGTCAGATCTTCGCCTTCATATTCATACCAGTCTCCGTTTCTGTCCTGCGCGCGGACCTTGGCATACTCCGGGCGCGTCACAATGCCCCACTGACCGGGCAGGCTCAAGCAGCCCTCGATGCCGGTCTGCTCTTCTTCGCTGACCTCCACGATCTCGGGGTTGATCAGCTCCCAGTCCTCCCCCTCGGTGTTGATCACGACCACGCGGCGCAGAACGCCGATCTGCGGTGCGGCAAGTCCCGCGCCGTTCGCGTCGTGGAGCGTCTCGATCATATCGTCGATCAGCTGCGAAAGCCGGTCGTCAAATTTGGTAACCGGGCGGCAGACCTTGGTAAGGACCGGGTCTCCGACTGTAACAATGTTGCGAAGTGCCATGTAAAATCCCCTCAATCATATGAATTGACGTCGGCGTAGGCGTTTACGCCGCGGTTTTGTTTCTCTTTTGCAAATATGCACAGCTCCTGCGCCAGCAGAAGCCGCAACGGTTTGGAATTCTTCGCCGCCAGCGTCAGCCGGTAGCGGTAGGTGTAGTTGATCTTTGCCACCGCACACGGCGCAGGTCCCAGCAGCGTCGCGGGACAGCCAGCGAACGCCTGCGATTGCAGCTGTGCGCGCAGCCGGTTTCGAAAGCGCATTGCCGCCTGCACGACCTGATCTTCGTAAAGCCCCGTAAAGGTGAGGAAGAAAAGATCCTGAAACGGCGGGCAGCCGTGCAGCTGCCGGATGGCAATTTCCATCTCGTAAAAGGCGTCATAATCCTGCTTCGCTGCCAGCCGGATCACCGGATGCTCCGGCGTCATGGTCTGAATCAGCGCCAGCCCTTCTTTTTCGCCGCGTCCGGCTCTGCCGGCGACCTGCGTGATGAGGCTGAACGTTGTCTCGGCAGCGCGGTAATTGCTCACATACAGGCTCATATCCGCGTCCAGCACGCCGACCAGCGTCACATTCTCAAAGTCCAGTCCCTTGCTGACCATCTGCGTGCCGAGAAGAATCGGAATTTTTTCCGTCTCAAAGCGCCGCAGCAGCAGCTCATGACTGCCGCGCGCCGTGACGGTGTCTGCGTCCATGCGCAAAAGCGGCGTATCCGGGAAAATCCAGCGCAGCTCCTGCTCGATTTTCTGCGTGCCGCTGCCGATGGGCTTGAGCGCGCCGCCGCATTTTTCGCACCGCGCACGCGCAGGTTCCGTATAGCCGCAGTAGTGGCAGACAAGGCGCTGGTTGACCGAATGATAGGTCAGATGCACGCTACACCGCGGACAAGTCGGCACATCGCCGCACTCCACACAGACCAGATACCGGCTGTTGCCGCGCCGGTTGAGAAAGAGAATCGACTGCCTGCCGGCGATGATATTGTCCCGCAGCTTTTCTTCCAGCGGCAGGCTGATTGCCGTGGCGTTCCCCTGCCGGATTTCCTGCTTGAGATCAACAATCTGCGTCTGCGGAAGCGTCTTTTCATTGTAGCGCTTTTTCAGCGTATACAGACAATAATCCCCGCATTTTGCGCGGTACATACTCTCGACCGACGGCGTCGCCGACCCGAGCAGCACCAGTGCGCCCGCCTTTGCCCCGCGGTAGCGTGCAATTTCTCTTGCGTGGTAGCGGGGGGAATTTTCGGATTTATAGGTATGCTCCTGCTCCTCATCGAGAATAAAAAGCCCGGGGCTCTGCACCGGCGCAAACACGGCAGAGCGTGTGCCGACCACGACGCGCGCCTGCCCGCTTTGAATCCGGCGCCACTGCGCAAAGCGCTCAGAGATGCGAAGGCTTGAGTGAAGCACCGCAACTGCTTGCCCGAAATGCGCCGAGAGCTTTTCCAGAAGCTGCGGCGTCAGAGATATCTCCGGCACAAGCAGAATCGCACTCTTTCCTGCTTTCAGCGCCTCATAAATCAGGCGGATATAGACGGCGGTTTTTCCGCTTCCGGTCACGCCGTACAGCAGCGCCGCGCCCGGCTTCTGGCTCTGCATCTGCAGACAAAGCCCGTCAAATGCCGCCTGCTGTTCGTCGTTTAAAACCGGCGGCTGCGCAGCTTCCTGCGCGGGGCTCAAAAGCTCCGGCTGCACCTCCTGCTCCCAGATCGTAATCAGCCCCAGCTTTTCCAGCCGCGAAAACGTGGAAGCAGTCGCGCCGGTCAGCTCTGTCAGCTCGCGGCAGGCGCATTCTCCCGCCGCACCGAGCAGCTCGAGAACCGCCGCCTGCACGGGTGCGGTGCGCTTTTTCTTTTCCGCATAGCGAGCCGCCTCCTCGGGCGCGGCAATCGCGGCGAATTTCTGCTTGCGCGCGCCCGGCTTCTGCGTCAGCTCGAGATCGTTTTCGATGAGTTTTTTGGAAAGCAGCCAGCCGATTGCCGCCTGCGCCTGCTGCCGGTCTTCCATCTGGTTTAAAAGCGCAGTTTCCGGCGCACTTGCGCCGAAATCCTCCAGCAGCTGCATGACAAAACATTCCGTCTCGCGTCCGCGGCAGGTATCCCGCCAGTCGGATGCGTCTTCGCGGATGCGGTAGATTTTCTCCTGCCGGAACCAGAGCCCAGCCGGCAAAATCGCCTTCACCGCGTCATAATACGTACAGAAATACCGCTCCCGGACAAACGCCGCCAGCCGCAGCTGTTCGTCCGTCATCACGGGTGCATCGTCGAGCAGCTGCTCGATTGCCTTGAGCTTGTCCTCGCTTCCTGTCTGTACGCCCAGCACGATTGCCTCCGTGCGGCGGTTTGCCCTGCCGAACGGAACGACCACGCGCATGCCGGGAAGAATCTGCATGCCCTGCGGAATGCGATAGGAATACGGCTGATCGATGGCAAAAATCGCGCAGCTCACTGCGACCTCTGCAATCATTGTCATCCCCTGCCTTTCCCAAAAACAAGCGTGAAGGCGTAGGCAGATGCCTGCGCCTTTGCAGTCAGCTCTTTACTTGCGGTATTTTTCCTTGAGCGTCGCGGTCAGTTCGCCTCTGGCAACCTCGTTGATGGCGATGGTCACGGGCTTGTCCGTCAGCGGCTCATGGGTCATTTCCGACTCAATGGAAAGCTGGCGGGCGCGGTGCGCCACAACGTTCACCAGCAGATAGCGGCTGTCGACATGTTTGAGTAATTCACTCATTGCGGGGTAGAGCATGATAGTTCCTCCTTGATCAAATGGATACGCTCCATGGTTTTACATTTTTCCGCCAGCATGATGGCGCGAAGCTCCTCGCTGGCACGGGTCAGATCGTCGTTGACAACGATGTAATCGTAATTTACCGCCTGGCTGCATTCCCAGCGCGCGCGCTCGAGCCGCTCTTCCATGAGCCCCGGCGCAACGTCTCCGCGGTGGACCAGACGCTTGCGGATGACATCGAACGACGGCGCAGTCACAAACACCAGCACCGCATCGTCCGGCAGGCGCTTTTTGATTTTAAGCGCGCCGACGACCTCGACGTCCATCACAACGTCCACGCCGTTTTCAATCGCCTCGCGAATGGGCTGAAGCGGCGTTCCGTAGTAATTGCCGACATACTCGGCATATTCCAGCAGCGCGTCGTTCGCAATCAGCTCTTCAAAGCGCGCGCGGGAAACAAAGTAATAGCTCTTGCCGTCGACCTCGCCGGGTCTGATCGGGCGCGAGGTTGCCGATACAGAATACTGCACCGTTTTGCAGCTGTCAATGATGGCGTTGAGCAGCGTGTTTTTTCCGACGCCGGACGGACCGGACACCACAAACAGTTTTCCCCTCATCCTTCCGTCTCCTCCGGTTCCGGCTTTTCTTCCATCCGCGCGGACAAAATCTCCGGCGAGACGGACGAGAGAAGGACATGGTCGGTGTCCATCAAAAGCACCGACTTTGTCTTTCTTCCGAACGAGGCGTCAATGAGCATGCCGCGCTCGCGCGCCTCCTGAATCAGTCTTTTGATCGGGGCAGACTCCGGCGCAATCACCGCAAGCACGCGCTCGGCGCAGACCGTGCTTCCAAAGCCGATGCTGATAAGCTTCATGCCGTGCCTCCGTCACTCGATGTTCTGCGTTTGCTCGCGGATTTTTTCCAGCTCCGCCTTGATTTCGACCACCGTTCTCGCCTGCTCGAGATCGTTGCCCTTCGAGCCAATGGTGTTTGCCTCGCGGTTAAACTCCTGCAGCAAAAAGTCGAGCTTTCTGCCGATGGCGCCGCCGGCTGTGAGCATGGCGTCTAACTGCGACAGATGGCTCCTTAACCGGACCGTCTCCTCGTCAACAGCAATCTTGTCCGCGTAAATGGCAGCCTCCTGCAAAATGCGCCCTTCGTCGATGTTGGTGTTCTGCAGAACCTCCTGCATCTTCTGCGTCAGACGGCTGCGGTACTCGCAGAGCGTCACAGGGCTTCTTGCCTCGACCTTCTCCACCAGAGCCAAAACCGTCTTTGCCCGGCTTCTCAAATCCTGCTCCAGCGCCGCGCCCTCGAGCGTGCGCATCGCAGAGAATTTGGACAGCGCCTGCGAAACGACCGAAAGAATCTCCTGCGTCGCCTGCTGCTCGTCCTCCTCCTGCTTCTCGACGACAAAGATATCGGAAAAGCGCGTGAGACTGGAAACGGAAATGTCGTCTTTTACCTCGTAGTCCTTCGCAATGGTTCTCATTGCCGAAAGATACCCCTCCAGAACCGGGCGGTTGAGCGAGATCTTCATATCGCTTCCGGCAGTGACGTTGACGCTGATGAACACATCGACCTTGCCGCGCGAAATTTCCTCCTTGACCTTTGCCTTCACGCTGTCCTCGGCAAAGCCGAAAACGCGCGGCAGCTTGACGCTGCAGTCGAGATATCGGTTGTTGACCGAGCGGATTTCTACGGTAATTTCGCGGTTTTCAAAGGTCTGTACGGCTCTTCCGTAGCCGGTCATGCTTTTTATCACGGTAACATCTCCAGTTCGTATTTTTCGCCGGATTGCGGCGCTCTCGTGTCAAGTTTTTTACTCTACAGCTTCGAGGACCACGACGATCTTGTAATCGTCGCCGATGACGCCCGCGTCAGGGTAACCGTCAATGTAGATGGTCACGGGGACCTGATAGGTGCCTGCCTGCGTATATTCCGAAAGGTCTGCCACCACGCGCAGGTTATTTGCCGCAATTCTGTCAATCTCGGTATTCGATGCGCGCACGGTCGTCTGCACCAGCTGCGTGATGCTTCTGGCGTCGAAGCCGTCGGGGGTGTTGATGAAGGCAATGTTCGTCGCGCCGATGACCTTCGTCCGCTTGTTCTTGATTTTGATGGTCACGGTCGCGGATTCTTCACCGGATACGTTCTTCGCATCGTTCGGAATCTTGATGTCGAACGACAAAACGGCGTTGTTATCCGTCGCACCGAGATCGACGTTTCCGAGGACAATCGTGTTCACGCTGTCCAGGACCGTCGCGTCGCCCGCGAGCGTGATGGACTTCGGGTCAATATCCACATCTGCATCCGCGCCGGTTGCGCCGCCGCCGTCAATGAAGTTCACGGAAAGCGGCACCTGCTTGTATTTGACCACATCAAGCTCTACCTCGATGGTATCAACGTCCGTCGTCAGGTCCGTCGTGTCGACCTCGTTGCCGTCGGCGTCCACAAGCGTATAGTCGACACTTTCGGTGATGTTCTTATCCACATTTGTCCGGCTCATGACGATCTGCGCGCAGGAAATCGTCGATACGACGGACTCAGGTCCTTCCACCGTCACGGTGTCGTAGTCAAAGCTCGTCGATTCCAGAAGATACCCATCTGCCACCTCGACGCCCGTAAAATCGCCTTGCACCTCAATCTCGCGCCGCGCGAGCTTTTCCACCTGAATGGTGATGACGGACGGATTGCGGTCCGTATCCTGCACCGCAGACGCCTGCACGGCGTTCGGAAGCGTCAGCTGATAGGTCAGCTGGTATTCCTTCGCGCTGCGGACCTTGGACACATCCACCACGGCGGAGATTTCATCCTTATACTGTTCGAGCTTCTTGAGATCGGTATTTTTTCCGTAGAAATGCACGCTCACCATGTCGGTATAGTCGCCCTTGATGACGAGCTGCTGGTCCTCACGCAGAACCTCCTGCCCGGAAAACGTCACGGGAATACCGGAGATGATGGTGTCGCCGTCGGGATTCACCACCGTCACCACATATGCCCACAGACAGATTGCCGCCAGCAGGGAAATCGCCATGGTAATGAGTTTACTTCTTTTCATTTTGTTCCTGCCTCGTTTTGAAATGGCTCATAAACCAGCTCTTCACCGGACTGCTCTTGGTCTCCGGCTCCGAAATCAGCTCGTTCGTCAAGAGCTTTCCGAGCGTCTGCGGTGCAAGGTGGCGCTTGAGCATACCGCCGATGGCAACCGAGATGGTGCCCGTCTCCTCCGAGACGATCACGACCACGGCGTCGGAGACCTCGCTCGTGCCGATGCCGGCGCGGTGGCGCGTGCCGATGCCGCCGGGAAGATGCGTGTTTTCAGACAGCGGCATCACGCAGCCTGCCGCTGCCACGCGGCTTCCGCGGACAATCACGGCGCCGTCGTGCAGCGGAGAGTTCTTGAAAAACAGGTTCCGCAGCAGCTGATCCGTGACCTTGGCGTCGATGATCGTGCCGGTCTTGAAATATTCGTCAAGCGGCATGCTACGCTCGAAGATCAGAAGCGCGCCGACCTTTTCCTTCGACATGACCTCGCACGCAGCGACGGTCGCCTCGATTGCCTGCTGTTCGGGAGAAGCAGAGCCGCTGCTGCTGATCAGGTTCGAGAAGAATCTGCCGCCAAAGCGCTCGAGCATCCGCCGCAGCTCCGGCTGGAACATGATGACGAGCGCAATGACGCCAATCTCCAGAATCTTGCTGAGAATCCAGTTGAGCGTATAGAGCTTGAAGATTTCCGTCAGACCCGTCACCACCAGCAGAAGCAGAATGCTTCTTGCTATGCGCGCCGCGCTTGTCGAGCGAATCAGGCGCATGACGGTGTAGAACAGAAATGCAACAATTAAAATATCAATAATATCGTTAACCCCGATCTGGGGGATACGGTTCCAGAATTCCTGAAAAAATGTGCGTATCGCGGTCATAGATGCCACTCCTGCTGATACTTATAATTATTGTGATTATACTCCAAATCGGCGCGCAGTGCAAGTGGCGAAGCGGAAAAAATGAAGTTCTCTCAGCAAGACAGGACGCGGACCAGCTCGCGCACCTCACGCGCGGTGTTGAAAACGGAGAAACCGGCTCGAACGGTGCCGGATTGCAGCGTCCCTGCCGACTCGTGCGCCAGCGGCGCGCAGTGAAGCCCCGCGCGAAGCGCAAAGCCCTGCCGGGAAAGTCTGGCAGCGGTTTTCTCCACATCCTCCCGTTCGAGCAGAAACGACACCACGCCGGTCTGCGCCGCTCCATGAAAGACCCGCACGCCCGGCATCGCTTCCAGCTCGGCAATCAAAAGCTGCGCGAGCATCTTTTCGTGCGCGGCAATCTGCGAAAGCCCCATGCTTCTGACAAACCGCACACCCTCGTGCAGCGCGCAGATGCCCGGCACATTGTGCGTGCCTGCCTCGCCCGCGTCGGGGGTAAACTCCGGCATCTGCGCGCGCTCGGACAGGCTCCCCGTCCCGCCGGCGAGCAGGGGTCTGAGTGCATGCCCGCAGACCAGAACGCCCGTCCCCTGCGGACCATAGAGCGACTTGTGCCCCGGCATGCACAAAAACGCCGCAGGAAGCTTTCTCAGAGACACCGGCAGAATCCCTGCCGACTGCGAGCAATCGAGAATCAGCGGCACCTCCCGCTCGCGGCACAGCGCCGCAATTTCCTCCACCGGCAGAACATAGCCGAACACGTTCGACACGTGCGTGCAGACAACCGCCTTTGTGTTCTCTGTGATTGCCGCGCGGAAGCCCTCGATCGTATCGTCCGGGTCAAACAGCCGCCGTCCGGCAATGCGGACATCCGCGCCGATCTGATTGAGCGGTCTCCACACCGCGTTATGCTCAAAGCCCGAAATCACGACCTCATCGCCCGCTGACGCCAGAGACCGGATGGCAAGGTTCAGCGCATGCGTGGCGTTCATGGTGAAGACGATGTCCTCCGGCTTTGCCTCAAAAAGCGCTGCCAGCTCCTGCCGGCAGGCATAGACCGCGTCGGAAGCGAGCATTGCCGGTCTATGTCCGCCGCGTCCGGGGCTTGCATAATGGTCCATCGCGTATAACAGCGCCTTTTTCACCTGCGGCGGCTTTTGCAGCGTCGTTGCTGCCGCGTCAAAATAGATCATGACCCGCCTCCTCCACAAAGCCGTTATCAAACTGCCGGAACACCCGGCGGAAGCGCACGCCGCTCGATAAAAACAGCGTCAGCGCATCTGCGCCGTCCGGACCGTCTACCTCCAGTACATACCCGCAGCCCTGCTCGGCAATCTGTTTCGGCGCGCGCGCAAGCTGCGAAAAAACACCTGCGTTCTGCAAAACGCTCCGCCCGTCCTGCGCAGCTGTCAGAGAGCGGAACGAGAAATCATACACAAACATTGCGACCTCCTCCTCAGCCCATCGTATGCGTCCGCACGCCCGTTTGACACGGACCGCGCCCGCTCGCGCAGTTTCTGCATATTGTGCATATTTTTGCAGAAAGTTTCTGTTAAGACTTGACAAGATTCTCCGGCTCTGTATAATAGGAGGCAGTTGTGATAGAGGTTGCGCACAGCATGAGTCGCGTCCGCAAATCCGGCGGGAACCGGGGACGTAAAAGGGCTGCGCGCCGAAGATGGGCGACGCCGTTCCCGCGGGCGCCGGTCTGGGGCGCAGGAGAATATCCTGCGGACTGTCGCGAAAGCGGAGCGCTGTCATGTCGTCTTTACAGGGATTGTTCTGTTGCGTCATGATGCTGTCATGACGCAATTTTTGTTTTGTGAAGGAGACAAAACCATGAAGAAGAACACCTCGCATGCGCTTGTGCGCATCATCGTCATTGCGGCGATGCTCGTACTGGTCGTCGCTGCGGCAATCCAGTGCGCCAACGGCAAATCCCTTGCCGAGACGGCATGGTCGCTGCTGCCGCCCGTCATTGCCATCGTTCTGGCGCTGGTCAGCAAGGAAGCATACAGCTCGCTGTTCATCGGCGTCGTCGTCGGCGCGCTGTTCACCACGAACTTTGCGCCCGTCGCCGCGCTCGATGCCGTCGTCAACGACGGTCTGATTGCTGCCATCGCAGATAACGCCGGCATTTTCCTGTTTCTCGTCCTGCTCGGCATCATCGTCGCGCTGGTCAACGCTGCGGGCGGCTCGGCTGCTTTCGGCCGCTGGGCGGAAACCCACATCAAAACGCACGCAGGCGCGCAGTTTGCAACGTTCGTCCTCGGCGTTCTCATTTTCATCGACGACTATTTTAACTGCCTGACCGTCGGCTCCGTCATGCGCCCGGTCACGGACGGTCATAAGATTTCCCGCCCGAAGCTTGCCTATCTGATTGACGCCACTGCGGCTCCCGTGTGCATGATTGCGCCGATCTCCTCCTGGGCAGCCGCTGTCTCCTCGACCGCAGAAGGACTCAACACCGGCATGAGCGGCATTGAGCTTTTCATCCGCGCCATTCCCTATAACCTGTATTCTCTCATGACCTTCGTCTTCATCATTGCCATCATCCTGATGAAGTTCGACTATGGTCCCATGAAGCAGTATGAAAAGAAAGCATCCTCCGGCGACCTTTCCGCGCTGGAAAGCGAGGCGGGCGAGACCATCAACCCCGAGGGGCATCTGCTTGACCTCATTCTCCCGGTCGTCGTTCTGATCATCACCTGCACCATCGGCATGCTCTACGTTGGCGGCTTCTTTGGTGTGGACACGTCCGGCAGCGCTGATTTTGCCGGCGACTTTGTCGGTGCCTTCGGCAATACCAACGCCTTCGTCGGTCTTCCCTGGGGCGGCATCATCGCACTGGTTCTGACCGTGATCTATCTCGTTGCCCGCAAGGTCATCACCTTCCAGCAGGCAATGGAGTGCGTCCCCAAGGGCTTCATCGCCATGATTTCCCCGATTCTGATTCTGACGCTCGCCGTCAGCCTCAAGGCAATGATCAACTCCCTCGGTGCAGCCGAGTATGTGCACGATCTGATGGTCTACGCTTCCGATTTCCTGTACGGTATGCTGCCGGCAGTTATCTTCCTTGTCGCCTGCGTGCTCGCCTTCGCCTCCGGCACCTCGTGGGGTACGTTCGGCATTCTCATTCCGGTCGTCACCGCCGTCTTCCCGACGGACAGCCCTCTTCTCATCATCGGCATCTCCGCCTGCTGCGCGGGCGCGGTCTGCGGCGACCACTGCTCGCCCATCTCGGATACCACGATCATGGCGTCCGCCGGCGCGCAGTGCAACCACCTGACGCACGTCTCGACCCAGCTCCCCTATGCCGTAACCGTCGCTGCCGTTTCCTTCGTCGGCTTCATCGTCGCGGGCTTCGTGCAGAACGTCTATGTGACCCTTGCGGTCTCCACAGTCTTGATACTTGCCGTTCTCTTCGCACTTCGCAGCATGGAAGCGAGAAAAGATCGCATGGCAAATTAGGCAAAGAAACAGTAAGTTGCACACAGAAACCCTCCGTATGGCGAGCCATACGGAGGGTTTCTCATTCGTTATTCGTCTTTTTCCTCTGCCGCTTCGGCAGGAGCTTCCACCTGCTTTGTCTCCGCCGGCTTCTCCGGTTCGGTATCTTCCAGCTTCGCGCCGCAGTACGGGCAGACGCTCGGTCTCCGGGAGCCGAGCTTGAAGCGCTTTTTGCAGTGCGGGCACTTATAAAAAATCAGCGCCTGCAAAAGCCCCAGCACCATCAGCCCCGCACCGACTGCACTCATCGTCAGCGACTGCCGCCGGTTTCCGAGCATGACAATCAGAATGCCTGCCGCGCAGGCGCTGAGCATCATCCGTTCGCTTAACCTGTAATCCATCTTCCACTCTCCTCTTTTCAAAAATCAGTCCAGCTCTTTTCCACAATTCGGGCAAAACTTTGGTACCGGTCCTCTGGGCTCCAGCTGTGCCCCACAATGCGGGCATTTATAAAACAGCACCACCTGCAAAAGCCCCAGCGCCAGCACGCCGAGTCCTGCCGCGCTGAGCCAGCGGATTTCCAGAATGGTCGACACCAAGACCAGCGCGAGGCAGAGATAGCACATCACGGAAAACAGCTTTCTGCTTCTTTTATAGTCCATCGGAAACGCTCCTTTCTATCTCCAGATCTTCCTCCGGTTCTCCCCGCCGTTTTGTTTTCGCGCCGGAGAAAATCACGGTCAAAGGCTCGGTGATTGTCTTTCTGCCATCGTATCGTTCCAGACGCACGGTGAGCTTCCACTGGTCAAAGGGAAGCGCAATCAGTTCGTCTGACAGCCAGTAAACCGGCTGCTTCTTCGTCGGCTCGGGCAGCGAAGTTTTGGGTCTCGCACCCAAAAATGTGATGCGTTCGAGCGTGTTATCGAACATGGCGTTGCCGCTGTCGATGCAAAGCGTCAGCGTGTCGTCCTGCATCGACACTTCCAGTATCTGTGCGTCATGCAGCCCACGCACCCAGTACCAGTCCGGGCAGCTTCTTTCGTCTTTCATACGCGCTCGATCAGGCACACCGCGTGCGCGGCAATTCCCTCGCCGCTGCCGGTAAAGCCGAGGCGCTCTTCGGTCGTCGCCTTGACGCTGACGTTTTCCGCGTCCGTTTCCAGCGCGTCTGCGATTCGTTTTCGCATGGTATCGATATACGGCGCAAGCTTCGGTCTCTGGGCGATCACCGTCGCGTCCAGATTTCCGGGCTTCCATCCGTGCTCCTGCAAGACATTGCGCACTTTTTTGAGAAGCTCCACACTGTCCGCGCCCAGATACGCATCATCGTTGTCCGGAAACAGCTTTCCGATGTCGCCCAGCGCAGCCGCACCCAGCAGCGCGTCCATGACGGCATGCACCAGCACGTCTGCATCCGAGTGTCCGTCGAGCCCCTTTTCAAACGGAATCTCCACACCGCCCAGAATCAGCTTTCGCCCCTCGACCAGACGGTGTACATCGTATCCATGTCCGATTCTCATGGTGTCTGCCTCCGTTTCAGAATCAGCTCGGCAATATCCAGATCCAGCGGCGTCGTAATCTTGATGTTCTCCTCTGAGCCGTCCGTCAGCAGCACCGTCATGCCGAGCGCCTCCACCGCCGAGCAGTCGTCGGTCAGTGAAAGCCCCTTCTGCTTTGCGTTCTGCAGCGCGCCCAGCAGCAGCGCATAGTCAAACACCTGCGGCGTCTGCACGGCAAAGAGCGTGGACCGGTCCGGCGTTTCATCCACCGCGCCGGTTTTGGATACCTTGATCGTATCTTTGACCGGAATCGCGGGCGCTGCCGCGCCAAACTTCGCCGCCTTTAAAATCGCTTTTGTGATGACCTCCGGCGGCACCAGCGGACGCGCGCCGTCATGCACCGCAACAAGCTCCGTCCCTTCCGGCACAGCCTTGAGCCCGTGCATCACCGACTCTTGTCGACTCTCTCCGCCGGGAACGACGATGCGCACCTTCCGATACGGCGAACAGACCCGGCTGATTTTGGGCATCCGGTCCTCGCGCGCGACGACGATGATGGTGTCGATCATCTCATGATCGTCGAACACGCGCAGCGTCCGGCTCAGAACCGGAAGCCCGCCCAGCTCCGCCAGAAGCTTGTCCGTCCCGCCCATCCGGGCAGAAGACCCGGCGGCGACAATCACCGCCGCACAGCTCGGATGCGAGAGCTTGTTTTTCACCTGCCGCGCCTTGCGGATGCTATCTGCAAGCTGCATGAAATCCCTCCTTATGTGAGGCTGCCCACAAGCTCCTTGTAGGCTCTGCCGCGCACGGCGAAATTCTTGAACTGGTCAAACGCTGCACAGGCAGGGCTCAACGTCACAATGTCGCCCGGCTGCGCCGCCTTCCGGCAAAGCGCAACCGCCTCGCACAGATCGTTTGCCTCCAGAATTTCCGGCGCGCCCTTCCTGTACTCCGGCGCGTTTTCCACTGCCGCGCGGATTTTGTCCGCCGTCGCGCCGCACAATACCAGCGTCTTGACATGCGCGCAGATCTCCGGTCCCAGCACGTCGAACGGAATGTGCTTGTCATACCCGCCCGCAATCAGAATCACCTTCTGCTTGAACGAGTGCAGCCCCGCAATCGTCCGCGACGGGCTCGACGCAATCGAGTCGTTGTAATACTTCACCCCGTGCAGCTCACGCACCAGCTCAATGCGATGCTCCACGCCGCCGAAGCTCCGCGCCACCGCGTCCACATCCGCATCCGTTGCAAGACCTTCCGTCGCGCAGGCGGCAGCCATGTAATTTTCAATGTTGTGTACGCCCGGGATTTTAATATCGTCCGCCGGCATGATTCTTCGCCCATTGCGGTAAATGATGCCGTTTTCCAGCCAGACGCCGTTCGAAGGTTTTCCCAGCCGCGAGAATTTTTCCACCATACCCGGCGCTTTTTCGGCAAAGGAATTGGTAATTTCGTTGTCCATGTTCACAACGAGCTTGCCGGTCTTTCCCTGATGCAGATAGACGTTTTCTTTTGCGGCAATATACTCCGCCATGTCCTTGTGCACGTCGAGATGGTTCGGCGCAAGATTCGTCACCACCGCAATGTCTGCCGACTGCGTCATGCCCATGAGCTGGAACGAGGAAAGCTCGACAACGGCAAGATCGTCCGGCTTCATCTGCTCTGCCAGCGGCAGAAGCGGCGTTCCGATGTTGCCGCCGAGCCAGACTGTGTAGCCCGCGTGCTTTAAAATTTCCGAGATCAGCGTTGTCGTCGTCGTCTTGCCGTCCGAGCCGGTCACGGCGATGATTCTGCACGGGCAAACGGAGAAAAACGCCTCCATTTCGCTCGTCACCACCGCGCCGCTCTCGCGCAGCTGCCGCAGCGCCGGAATGTCCGGATGCATGCCGGGCGTACGGAACACAACGTCCGCCTGCACGCTGTCCAGGTATCCGTCTCCCACATGGAGCGTCGCGCCCATGCGCTCTAAGTCCAGAACCTCTTCGTCGAGCTGCTGCCTGGGCGTCTTGTCGCAGGCAAGCACCGTCAGCCCCCTGCGAAGCAGCATGCGGATCAGCGGGCGGTTCGACACGCCGATGCCGAGCACGGCAATGCGCTTTCCCCGCAGCGCCTCAAAATATGCAGAAACCTTCTCGTTCATGGTTGAAGCCTCTTTTCCGGTTGTTAGCTCCATTATATCCGCCCTAGAAAAAAATTGCAACTTGTTTGACATTCGGGCGCGAATCAGGTACAATACAAGCGCGACCGGGACGGACAGTCGCGGGGTGCAGCCCAACGGCTGCATCATGAGGAAAGTCCGGGCTCCACAGGGCAAGGATAACGGGTAACGCCCGCCCAGAGCGATCTGAGGAAAAGTGCAACAGAAATATACCGCCTCGTCCTTTTATACCAGTCAGGAGACTGCAAGCAATGTCTCCCGTCTGCGCCAAAAAAGCCAATAAAGCTCCGCTTTGACGGCAGAGGAGAAAGAACGAAAACCGTTCTCCCGTCCCCCCAACCGACAAAGCCCCGCTTTGACGGCAGAGGAGGCGCAACGGAATGTATGAGCTTTGCCGCTTGCGGCGAAGCGAAGGATATGAAGTTTGCGCCGACGAGGTAAGGGTGGAAACGTGCGGTAAGAGCGCACGCATCGGCGTGGAAGCGTCCGTTGCTGTAAACTCTATCCGGAGCAACACCGTGGAGGAAACAAGGCTTGCCCGGCTGTTTCCGAGGAGGTGGCTGGAGCGCACCGGCAACGATGCGCCTAGATAGATGACTGTCGATTACAGAACCCGGCTTACAGACCCGATCGCAAAAACCCCCGGCGCTATGCGCCGGGGGTTTTTACCCGAAAAGGCATCGCCTTTTCGGGTAATTTTGCAGGCTGACTGCGCGGTATGTTTCCGGTCGGCGGAGCCGCCGGATAAAATAGATTTCCAATTTATTTCGCCATCTGCGGATGGTGAAACTCTGCGAGGCTGTGCTGCAAAGCGCCGCGAGGCTGTTTGATTACTTTTTGGTCAGGCGGTTGAGGATTGCGGTAATGGCAATGATGACGCCCATGACGATGAAAATACCAAGCATGCCGGTGCCCATATAGGGCAGAAGCTCTGCAAAGAGTTCTGGATGAAAGTTCATGGTTTTCCCTCCTTATTTCGCGAAAAAGTTCAGAATCAAGCCGCCTGCGACGACAGACGCAATCTGCCCGGAGACGTTGACGCCGATCGAGTGCATGAGCAGGAAGTTCTGCGGGTCTTCCTTGAGCCCCATCTTGTGGACAATCCGCCCGGACATCGGGAACGCCGAAATGCCCGCCGCGCCGATCATGGGGTTGATCTTCTTTTTGAGGAACAGGTTCAAAAATTTCGCGAACAGAACACCGCCTGCCGTGTCGAACACGAATGCAAAAAGCCCCAGTCCCAGAATCAGCAGCGTCTGCGGCTGCAGGAACTTTTCCGCCTGCATCTGCGACGCAATCGTCAGCCCCAGGAAGATCGTCACGAGATTTGCCAGCACCTTCTGCGCCGTCTCGGAAAGAGAGTTCAGAACGCCGCACTCACGAATCAGATTGCCGAACATCAGAAAGCCCACGAGACTGACCGATGCCGGCGCAACCACACCCGCAACAATCGTCGTCAGAATTGGGAACAGAATCCGCGTCGTTTTGCCGACCGACTTCTGCTCATAGGGCATGCGGATCAGCCGCTCCTTCTTTGTCGTCAGCAGCCGGATGACCGGCGGCTGGATGATCGGCACCAGCGCCATGTAGGAATACGCCGCAACCATGATGGCGCCCAGATACTGCGATTGAAGCTTCTGCGCCACAACGATAGCCGTCGGTCCGTCTGCAGCGCCGATGATGGCAATGGACGCCGCGTCCGGAAGGTCAAAGAACATACCGGCCAGGCACAGCGTGAAGAAAATGCCGAACTGTGCCGCCGCACCGAAAATCATAAGCTTCGGGTTATTCAGCAGCGGACCGAAATCGATCATTGCGCCGATGCCGATGAACAGAATCAGCGGGAACAGCTCGTTTGCAATGCCAGCGTCATACAGAACGCTCAGTGCGCCCCGTTCCAGCTGCCCGGACACCCACTGGTCAATCGCACCCGACATCGGAAGATTTACCAGAATTGCGCCGAAACCCATCGGCAGCAGCAGACTCGGCTCCATATCCTTTGCGATGGCAAGGTAGATGAGTAACCCGCCGATTGCCCACATGACCACCTGCTGCCACGTGAGATTTCCCAGATTGCTGTACAGAATTTCCATACACGTCTCCTCTTTTCTGAAAACTGTGTGCTAAGGAAGCCGCCCGCAGGCGAAGTCTTTTCGTCATAAATGACGAAAAAAACTCTGATTGCCGCGCTTTTGCGCAGCAATCAGAGTTTTGCCATTTCATCCAGCAGCGGGTCCTGCGGACCGTCCTGACGCCATCTGTCGCGATTTCTCGCCGGCTACTTCCTCTTATGCACTTATCTACGCCAGTATACTGCGGCGCATCCGCAATTGCAAGAGAATTCTGCCGGAAATCACAAATTCTTAGCAATTATTTATTCATAGCGCAGCGCCTCGATGGGGTCCATCATTGCTGCCTTGTTTGCCGGGTAATAGCCGAAGAACACGCCGACCGCCAGAGAAAAGCCAAATGCCAGTGCAATCGCGCCGATGCCCGGCAGCACCGCATTTTTCAACAGTCCGCTTCCCACATAGCCCATCACCGCGCCCAGCACAATGCCGATCGCGCCGCCGACCAGGCAGATGATCACGCTTTCTACGACAAACTGAATGCGGATATTGCCGTTTGTCGCGCCGAGCGCCTTCCGGGTGCCGATTTCGCGCGTTCGCTCGGTGACGGAGACCAGCATGATGTTCATCACGCCGATGCCGCCGACAAGCAGCGAAATTGCCGCAATGACGGCGATAGCGACCGAAAGGGTGTTCATCATCGAGTTGACGGACGAGATCATGCTGTCCATGCTGATTGCCGTAACGGTGTAGTTTTCGTTCGTTCGGTAATACCGCGCCAGATAATTCTTGACCTCGGCGGCAACCTCCGTGCTGCTCTCGCCCACCGCTGCCTGCACGGTAATCATGGAGTACCCGCGCGACGCGCCCGTAAGCTGCTTTGCCGTCGACAGCGGAATATACAAAGACGTTGCAAGATCCTTATCGGATGCGATTGAAAACGAGATTGCCGATTGCTCATACTTATAAACGCCGACAATGCGGAAGGTGTAGCTTCCGCCGGACAGCTGCACGAGCACCTCCTGCCCGAGCGCTTGTTTCTGGTCGCCGTCAAAGAGGTTGCCCACCAGCCGGTCGCTTACCACACAGACCATGCGCCGTCCGTCGTCGTCCTTCTGCTGCAAAAACCGTCCTTCGCTCAATTTGACATTGTTGACCGTGAAATACCCTTCGTTGACGCCCATGGCGGAGACGTTGGCGTATAATCTTCCGTCCTTCGCCTTGCCGCTGCCGGCAGACTCCGACAGGCTCGTGGCAGCAAGTCTGCCCGCGAACTGCTCCTGCATCGCCGCGATCATTTCCGGCGTCATCAGATCGGTCGTCTCCGGCTGCTTCATGACCATCATGCTCATCATGTCCTCGCTCGACACAGCCTCGCGGTCCTTTTCCTGCAGCGTCACAATGATTGACGACGCGCCGAGGTCGCTCATGGTGCTGTTGATATAGCCGGAAAGTCCATCGCCCACGGTCAGAATGCCGATGACGGCGGCAATGCCGATGATGATGCCGAGCATGGTCAGCACCGCGCGCATTTTATTTGCTCTCAAGCCCTCGAACGCGAGGCGGATTGATTCACCGAGTCCCATCTTCTCTCGCGCCCCTTTCGCTGCCGGTATATAAAATGCCGTCTCGCATCGTCAGCACCCGGCTCGTCTCCGCTGCCAGCTCCTGATTGTGCGTAATGAGAACAATTGTCTTCCCCTGTTCGCGGTTGAGCCGGTGAAACAGATCCATGACCATGCGCCCCGTCTTGCTGTCAAGCGCACCTGTCGGCTCGTCGGCAAGGATAATCGCCGGGTCATTTGCCATGGCGCGCGCGATGGCGACACGCTGCTTCTGTCCGCCTGAAAGCTCGTTCGGCTGATGGTCCATGCGGTCTGCCATGCCGACCAGATCCAGAAGCTCTTCGGCTCTCTGCGTGCGTTTTTTCTGCGGAATTCCTGCATACATCATCGGAAGCTCGACATTCTTGCGCGCATTGGTTCTGGAAATGAGGTTGAAGTTCTGGAACACGAAGCCGATTTTGCGGTTCCGGATCTGCGAGAGTTCGTCATCCTGCGCATCCTGCACATCGGTGCCGTCGAGCCAGTAGGTTCCCTCGGTCGGGCGGTCGAGCACGCCGATCATGTTCATCAGCGTCGATTTTCCGGAGCCGGACGCGCCGACAATCGAGACGAACTCTCCCTCCTTCACGTCCAGATCAATCCCATGCAGAATTTCCAGCTCGTTCGGCTGCCCGATATAGAAGCGTTTGACAATGCCGCGCATCCGGATCAGCTGTCTGCTGCTCATTGATACGCCTCCATCTGTGCCATCATGTCCTCCAGACCGGTAGCCTGCGCCAGCGTAACCGTCTTTCCGATGTACGAAAGGTACGACTTGGCGTCGGTGATAACACGAAGCCCTTCTTCCACACCGGTTCCCGACACCGCGATGTCCAGATCGTCGTCCAGCCCCGTCGTCACGGGAAGCTTTTCCACCAGATATGTTTCCTTCTCCTGCGTCCGCAGCACAAGAATGCAGCTCTGCCCGGCTTCATCGGTAAAGACCGCCTCATACGGAACCGCCAGCACATGCGCCTGGCGGGCAATGATATAGCTCAGCCGCGCCTCCATGCCGATGCGAAGCCCGGATTCCGCGCTGTCCACGCTGACTTCGGCTTCAAACGACGGGTCATTGGACGCTTCGGTGTCGCCCAGCTGGTTCTTTTTCGCCGTGGGCGCGATAGTCGTGAGTGTGCCCGGAATGACCGAATCGCCCGTCGCGTCGGATTTGATTTCGACCGTCATGCCGGTCTTCACATCACCCAGATCATAGCCCTTGACACTGGTAGAGATGACGAGATGGTCGGTGTCTTCAATCACGAACAGAAGCCCCGAGCCGCTCGAGCCGACGCTGGCATAGACGGCGGTCACGGTGCCGGAGACCGGCGCGGTGATTTTCGCGTCGTCCAGCGTTTTACTGAGCTGCCGGATTGACTCCTGCGTGACCGCCGTATTTGCCCCCGCATTCGCCGATGCCAGCGTATCGGAATATGCCTCCAACTGGTCCTCGGTTCCCTTTTTCGTCGAGTCGAGGCTTGTCAGCGCCGTCTGGTACGCGCGCCATGCGCTGTCGACCGCATCCGCATAGTCGCTGAGCGCCTGATCTTCGCCGCGCACCGCCGCGTTATACGTCGCCTGCGCAATGTCATACGCCGACTGCGCTGTTGAAACTGCATCCTGCGCCTTTCGCCATCCATCCTTTGCAGTGTCTCTTTGCGGTTCCAGCTCTGTCTTTTTTCCTTCCAGCGCAGCCTTCTCCGCTTCGAGCTGCTCCTGCTCCCCGGGCTGCAGCGTCTCCGGTGTCTCTAATGCCTTATCAATGATACGCAACCGGTCATCAATCTCCTTGATCGACTCTTTCAATGCATTATAGGCTTTTTTTGCGCTGCTCTCTGCATCCTCCGCTTGGTCAAGCGCCGTGGCTGCACTGTTGCGCTGCGCTTCAACGGACAGAACCTGCGTATTTTCTCCCAGCTCCACGTTTTCCTTGTACCGGTCATAGGCATTCTGCGCGCGGACATAGGCGTCGTAAGCCGTGTCGACCTGCGACTGCGCGCCGATCAGACTCGCGTTGAGCCCTGCATCGAGTCCTTGCTTGAAATTTTCATACGCATCGTAGGCGCTTTGCACCTGCGCGCCCGCGCTGCCGGAGGCGACCTCCATGGAGGTCTGCTGGGTCGCAATCTGGTTTTCAATCGGTTCTGCGTCCAGCTCGGCAAGAAGATCTCCCTCCTGCACGGTGTCTCCGACCTCGACGAGAACCGACTTCACCTGATAGGCAAGCGTCGAATAGACCTTGGTTGTGTCGCTGCTCTCTACGGTGCCGGTTGCGCTGACGCTCGACTCCAGATCCGTATAGGACAGCACCTGCGTATCGGACGCGAGCACCGTCTGCGTATTGCCGCCCTTTTTGCGCAGCAAAAGACCACCTGCAGCAGCCAGAACGACAACCGCCAGCACCAGCCAGCGCTTTTTGAATTTCTTTTTCTTCCGCCGGGGCTTGACGGCAGTTTCCTTGCGTTCTTCCATGGACCTTTTTTGCTCCTTTGTGCGCGGAGCTGCCCGGCGGGCAAAGCTCCCCCAAATTACTGTCTTTAAGCATACGCCCATTGGTTTGCAAGTTCCTGAAAGTTTTGTGAACTTTCGGATACATTTGGATACAAAAGTTACAATTTTCGCAACTTTCTGGAATCGCTGCCGCACAGAAAAAGCGCCGGAGCAGACTGCCCCGGCGCGTCGATGATATGTCTATTCGGTCATCATTTTGATAATTTCACGGTCTGTTTCGCGCATGCCCACACGCCCGAGTCGGCTGAAATTGGCAATCGAGTTTTCCACGCCCTTTGCCACCAGTCCGTCGCCGCCGTAGAACTGCTGCCCGCAGCGGAACATTTCAAAGCCTAGAATGCCCGCCTCGACCGCCATCGCAATTTTCGCCGCGCAGGAGGACTTTGCCCCGTCGCAGACGATGCCGGACGTGACCGCCAGTGCATTGACAATCGTGTGGGAGATTTCCCGGCAGCCGCCGCCATAGAGATACGTAATGCCCGCGCCTGCGCCCGCTCCCGCGCTGACCGCACCGCAGTAGGCAGAGAGCCTGCCGATGCCGGTCTTTTCGTGGAGCGTCACAAGGTTCGAAACCAGAAGGGCTCTGTAGAGCTTTTCCTCGCTGACGTTCAGCTCCTTTGCATACACATATACCGGAATTGAGGCGGTAATGCCCTGATTGCCGGAGCCGGAGTTGATCACAACCGGAAGATCGCAGCCGTTCATCCGTGCGTCGGATGCGGCGGCAGCGTAGGCGCGCGCTCTGGTGCGCACATCGTCTCCGTATGCCGCGAGCAACACCTTTCCGATGCCCGCGCCGTAATTTCCGCGCAAACCTTCCTCGGCAATCGCACAGTTGCACGAGAGCTGCCGGTCCAGAAGCGGCTTCACGTCCTCCAGCTCGCAGGTATCGGCAAACTCGCAGATGTCCGCGACATTCAAAAGCGTATAATCCGGCGTCGGTTCCGCCGCAGAAGGCGCCTGCTCGGGGTCCTTTGCAAACAAGACCCCCTCGTCCGTCTCCACAAGGATGATATTCGTATGCTCCTGCACCGCGCGCACGGTTGCAAAATGATCGTTCGCGCGCACCGTCACCTCAATGTCCAGCAGATATTCCGACTCTGCAGCTGAAATCTCAAACTTCGTCTGCGCCATATAGCCCGGCAGCGCCGCAATCTGCTCAGGCGTCACATGGGACACAACCTGCAGCCCCGCGTCCGCGTCGCCCGCCAGCGCGCCGATTGCCGCAGCCGCCGCAATGCCGCGAAGCCCGCCGGTATTCGGCACGATGACGCTCTTGACATTCTTGATGATATTGCCGCTGGCGGCAACCTCGATACATGTCGGAAGCGCACCCAGCGCCCGCCTTGCAGCCGCCGCGCAGTAGGCAATCGCGATCGGCTCCGTGCAGCCCATCGCACAGACCAGCTCCCGGTTCAAAATCTCCAAATAGGTTTTGTAGGTAAGGCTCGTTCGTTCCATGCCGCAAGCTCCTTCTTTCTGCCGCACCAGCAGTTTTCTTTTATTCTACCATGTTCTCCCTTGATGGACAACCCCTCGCGCAAAAATGCCCGGGATTCCTCCCGGGCATTTCTTCACACGTGTGAAAGCAGGAACTGCCGCATATTCTCCTTCCCTTTCTCACTCAGAGGAAAGGTTTCCTGCGCCTCCATCTCGCTTTTTTCGTAGCAGAACGGTCCGTGCCAGAGCTCGCAGAGCATGGAGCTTGCCTCCATGTCGACCTCCTTCGGGTTTTTCATCGTGATGGCAGGCGTCACCTTGAAGCGCAGCGCGCCGTAGCTCCCGGTGAAGACGTTGTTATTTTCAAAGCTGTGCAGCACCGGCAGAAAAAGCTCCTCCATTACGCCGTCAGCGCCTCCATTTCATCGAGCAGCCTGCCGAAGGTCTCAAGCGCCCGGCTGACCGGCTCTGCCGTCGTCATATCCACGCCCGCGCCGCGCAGCAGCTCGATGGGGCTCTTGCTGCACCCGCCGGAGAGGAAGCCCAGATACCGCTCGACCGCGGGCACACCCTCGCGCAGAATCCCCTCGGACAGCGCGATTGCCGCCGCATAGCCGGTTGCGTACTGGAAGACATAATAGTTATAGTAGAAGTGCGGAATGCGCGCCCACTCAAGCGCAATCTCGTCGTCCAGCACCACATCGTCTCCATAGTACAGCGCATTGAGCTTCCGATATTCTTCGCAGAGAACCTCCGCCGTAAGTGTCACGCCCTGCGCGCTGAGCTCTGCCATTCTGAGCTCAAACTCAGCAAACATCGTCTGGCGGTAGAGCGTCGTGCGGAACTGCTCGAGGAAGTGATTGATGAGATAGGCGCGCTCTTTTTTCTCGCTTGTGGTCGAGAGCAGATGCTGCATCAGAAGCGCCTCGTTGCAGGTAGACGCGACCTCTGCCACGAAAATCACATAGTCCGCGTAAACGACCGGCTGGGTCTTGTTGGACAGGTACGAATGAATCGCGTGCCCCATCTCATGTGCCAGTGTAAACTCGCTGTCCAGCGTTCCCGTGTAGTTGAGCAGCACATACGGATGCACGCGCGCGCCCGCAGAATACGCGCCCGAGCGCTTGCCGGTGTTCTCATAGACGTCAATCCAGCGGTTCTGGAATCCCTCCTGCAGAATCGCGCCGTAGCGCTCGCCCATCACACCGAGTGCCTGCGCTACGGTCTTTTTCGCCTCGTCAAAAGGAATTCTCTTCTGCGACGTTTCAATCAGCGGCGTATAAAGATCATACATGTGAAGCTCGTCGACACCGAGCAGCTTCTTGCGCAGACGCATATACCTGTGCAGCTTGTCAAGATTCTGATGCACCGCCTCAATCAGTGCATGATACACGCCCACGGGAACCTCCGTTGCATCCAAAGACGCTTCCAGAGGCGAGGCATACCGGCGCGCCTTCGAGAAAAATTCCAGCTGCTTGACCTGCCCGCAGAGCATCGCGGCAACCGAGTTTTTATACGCGCCGAAGCCCGCATACAGGCTCTCAAAGGCATTTTTCCGCAGCGTCCGGTCGGGTGATTCCATCGCGGCAATATAGCTGCCCTGCGTGATGGGGTGTTCGTTTCCGTCCCGGTCGAGCGCCGGGCGGAAGGTCAGATCGGCGTCTGCAAACAGGGAATATATCTCCTCCGGCGTGCCTGCCATCTCGCCTGCCATCGCCAGAAGCTTTTCCTCACTCTCGGAGAGAATGTGCTCTTTTTTACGGCGAATGACGTCAAAATGCCGCCGGTAGAGCTGAAGCTCCGGTTCTTCCCGGTAAAATTCCTCCATCCGCTCGTCCGAAATGGACAAAAGCTCCGGAACCTCAAACGCCGTGTCCGCGCCCAGCTGTACCCAGACCTTGGTCAGCTTGCCGGTCAGGTCCTGATAGACGGGGTTTCTCGTGTCCTCGTCGCTCTTTCTCTGCGCATAGTTTGCAAGACTGTCGAGAAGCAGCGAGATCTCTTCTCCGAGTCTCTGGTATTCCAGCAGCGTCTTTGCGTCTGCGGAAATCTTCCCGGCATAGCCCGGCAGGCGCGCGCCGAGCGCCTTGAGCTTTTCCAGATCGGAAAGCCACGCCTCGTCCGTCTCATATAAATCCTCAATTGCCCATGTATCTTCCCGCGCAAGCTCCTGGCGCGAAGGAATTTTTTCTGCCACTCGTGGTTCCTCCTGTCATGCATTGTAAGTTTCAACAAATAGTCTACCACATTTTGCACGCCTTCACAACCACCTGCCGGTTTTTTGCCCGCGCGCTTGCTTTTGGGAATCGAAGTTTGTATAATTATGCCGTTATTGTGCAGATTTTTTCACGCAAGGAGACGATTCCATGAAACAGCAAACCCGCGGCAGCCTCATGCTTCTGCTCTGCGCCATGGTCTGGGGCGCAGCGTTCGTCGCCCAGAGCGAAGGCATGAACTATGTCGGACCTTTTACCATGCAGGCAACCCGATATTTTCTTTCCGGTCTGGTTCTTCTGCCCGTTATTGCGCTGCGCGACAAAAAGGGAATCTCCGTCCGCCCGGCAGGAAAAGCGGCAAAGCGGCAGCTGCTGTGCGGCGTGATCTGCGGCGCGCTGCTGTGCACGGCAAGCATCATCCAGCAGTATGGCATCATCCACACCACGGTCGGAAAGTCCGGCTTCATCACGACAATGTACATTATCCTCGTTCCGTTTCTGGGGCTTTTCGTGAAGCTGCGTGTCAAGCTCATAAACTGGGTCTGCGCGGTTCTGGCGCTTGTGGGTCTTTATCTTCTGTGCGCCGGCGGCGAGGGGCTGTCCGCGGTGAACACCGGCGACTGGCTGACGCTTCTGTGCGCGGTTTTCTTCGCCTGCCACATTCTCTTTATTGACCGCGCCTGCCATGACTTGGACGGTGTGCGGCTCTCCTGCGTCCAGTTTTTCACCGCCTCGGCGCTTTCCATCCTTCCGATGCTGCTTCTGGAAAAGCCGAGTCTCGCTGCAGTTACCAGCGCCTGGCTTCCCATCGTCTACGCGGGCGTCTTCTCCGGCGGCGTCGGCTATACGCTGCAAATTCTCGGCCAGCAGCTCGTCGCGCCCACGCTCGCGAGCATGATTCTGAGTCTGGAATCGGTGTTCGCCGTCCTGTTCGGCTGGCTGATTCTCCATCAGGCGCTAAGTGCAAGAGAGCTGCTTGGCTGCCTCGTCATCTTCATCGCCATCGTCATCGCCCAGCTTCCTTCCAAAGACACGTCTGCCGCATGAGCGCCACAGACTCCCCGGCAAACCTGACATGCTTCAAAAGCGGCGCGGCTTTCGCCGCGCCGCTTCTTCCTTACTCCTGCCGTCCGGTACGTAAATGCGCAAGATACGCGCCGGTCAGCGCAGACCGGGCACAATTTTTTGCAGAACCGTAAAAATAGAACTTGACGAAGCGCTTAAAACATGTTATGATATGCAAGCAAATTTGAGAGATGCTAGTGTGGCTCAGTCGGTAGAGCAGCTGATTCGTAATCAGCAGGTCGCCGGTTCAAGTCCGGCCACTAGCTCCAGAAACCGGTGAAAATCGAGAGATTTTCGCCGGTTTTCTCTTTTGTTTGTTTGGTTTTTCAGGCGGCGAATTTGCCTGACCCACACCGTGACCCACACGGCGAAATGTCCAGAGAGCGGCGGAGAGGATGAGCGTGTCATTCTCCCCGCCGCTCTTTGTTTTTCGGCTGCGTGTTCACATGACCTGCGCCATGAAATTGCCCATCTTTTCGGCTGCGCTTTCCTGCATCTGCCGTGTGACGTGGGTGTAGGTGCGGAGTGTGAAGCCTGCATCAAAGTGACCGAGCATACTGGATACCGTTTTCACGTCTACGCCATTTTGCAGCGCCAAGGTCGCGAATGTGTGTCTCAAGTCGTGAAATCTCAGGTGTTCCAGCCCTGCGTCCTTCAGAATTTTCTTGTGGATGTTGACCACCGAGTCCGGGTGGTACATCTCGCCTGTTTTCGGGGATGGGAACATCCATGGGCTGCCGGGATGCTTTTGGTGTTCTGCGACCAGCAGATCGACGGCATCCTGCGGGATGGAGATTTTGCGGATAGAGTTTTCCGTTTTCGGCCGCGTGATATCGGGTTCGCCTGCATTGTTGCGTCCGGCCTGCTTGCTGACGGAAATCGTCTTGCTTTCAACGTCCAAATCCGACCATTGGAGCGCAACCAGCTCACCCTTGCGTAACCCGCTGATGAGTTCCAGATAGAACATCGGCAGGACGCTGCGCTGCTCTGCTGCGGTTAGGTAAGACTTGATTTGTTCTGGCGGCAGGATCTTCATTTCGTGCTTTGGAATTTTGGGCGGAACGCAGTCGTCCGCCGGATTTCGGATGATCAGCCGCTCTTTGACCGCGCGGTCGAGCGCGTTGTGCAGCATCGTGTGGATGCCGCGAATCGTCGAGTCGCTGAGACCCGGTTGCTTGCCTTTCTGCGCTTCGCGGAGCCGTCCGTGCTCTTGTAGGTCTTTGTAAAGCCATTGCAGATCGCGCCCAGTCAGCTTTTTAAGTGGAATATCCCCAATACGCGGCGTGATATGCAATTCGATGCCTCGCCGGTAGTATTCGGCAGTCGAGAATCGCAGGTGTGGCTTTGCGTATAGCTCATACCACGTTTGCAGCCATGTGCCGAGCGTGTACTCGTCTGCTCTCCGCACATCGACGCTTTCCGCTTCCGCGACTGCCTTTGCCAGCTTTTCTTTTACTTCTGTCTGTGTTTTGCCGAGGACGTTCTTGATCAGCCGTTTCCCTGTCTTTTCATCGTATCCGGCAGTGTAGCGCCCTTCCCAGCGCCCGTCCTTTCGTTTTCGGATGTTGCCTTCCCCATTTGCCCGTTTCTTTGCCATGTCTGTGCCTCCTTCGTTTTGGTAGCACAAACAACTACCACAGACCCGGCACAAAGTCTACTGATTTTTTTGGAAGATCGGAATATTTTCAGACGTTCTCACACGCGGTGAAAACTCTATTCTTTGTTTACTGCGGCGCAGTTTTTGCGCTCTGATAAATGGTGTTGACAAACGTTATCACCTGTGCTATTCTCAAAATATAACATGCGTTAATATTTGCAATAGGGGTGGCATGCAATGGAACATCTCAAACTGTCTGACGGTGAATGGAAACTGATGAAAATGCTCTGGGCGGGGCAGCCGCAGACGTTGGCGGAGCTGGTGACTGCCTTGGACGCGGACACCGGTTGGAGCCGGGCGACAATCTTTATGATGCTCAAGCGTTTGATCGCCAAGGGTGCAGTCACGATGGACGACAGCGGAAAATTTCAGAAATACAGCGCGGCGATCACCTACGCCGATGTCGAGCCGGAGGAAACGGAATCGTTTTTGTCCAAGGTCTACGGCGGCAGCGTCGGCATGATGGTATCAAACTTAGTCGGGCGCGGCGCGCTGTCCGAGCAGGAGATTCAGGAGTTAAAAGCCATTCTGGACGCAGCGGAAAAACAGGAGGAATCCTCATGCTGAAAGAAGTTTTGAGCGTTTCCGCACTGATTGTAGTCGTGCTGTTGGTGCGGGCGATATTCAAAAACCGCGTGCCGAAGCGGATGATCTATGCGCTCTGGTTGGTCGTGCTTTTGAAGCTCTGTTTGCCGGGAACTTTGTTTTCGCTGCCGGTTCTTCCGGCAGCGAAGTTGGTTGCGCCGACGCAAATTTCGGAGCTGCCCGCGCAGACTACGCCGGTGATCCAGCAGCCGGCACAAACCGTGATGCAGCCGCAAGCACCCGCGCAGCAGCCGGTTTCCCCGGTACAGGAAACCGTGAAACCGGCTGCAAAGCCGTTGGCGACGGCACAGATTTTTCAAATTGTCTGGTTCGGCGGCAGCGCATTGCTCGGACTCTGGCTGCTCGGCGCGTGGGTAGTGTTTACGATTCGTCTGCACCGTGACCGGCGTTTTCTCGGCAAGCGCGGCGGAACGCGCATCTATGTTTCCGGCGCAGTCAAATCGCCGTGCCTGGCTGGGTTCATTCCGGCGGTCTATCTGACGGAGGATGTGCTGCAAGCGGACGAGGCGGAATTGATCCTGCGTCATGAGCTGACGCATTTGCGGCATCTGGATTTTCTCTGGTCGTTCTGCCGGACGGCGGCGGTAATTGCTTACTGGTGGAACCCGTTCATCTGGCTTGCTGCGATTTGCTCTAAGCGCGACGCGGAGCTGGCGTGCGATGAGGCAGTCTCCGCCGGGCTCTCGGACGCGCAGCGCCTTGCCTACGCGCGGGCAATTCTGGCGCAGGCCCCGCGCATGGCGGCGGCCCTGAGCCTCGCCGGGCCTCCGGTCAGGGAGCGGATTCTGTTCCTGACGAAAAAGCAGCGCACGAGCGTTCTGTGCGTCATTCTGGCGCTGCTGCTAGTCATGTCCGCTGCCGGGTGCTCAATTACGGAGCTGACGCGGCAGAAATCGGGAGAGAGCACGCTGCCGAAGGAAACACAGACAGTTCAGGTCGAAACAACGACGAATATCACGCCGCAGGCGGATGCATGGCGGGAAGCAAATCTTCCGACTGAGTACGATCTGCTTGGCTGCTGTGACTTTGTGGACTGGTTCATTTTACTTACCGGCAGCAAAGCCCCCGGCTCGTCTGAGAATACCGGGTATACCGCATTTCAGGCGTTTGTGGTTCAGAAGGACGGCGAAGATTACACACTTGCAGCGTGGAACGACACATCTGAATGGGATTCATCCGTCGGCTTCATGGTACATACGCTTGTCACAAACGACAGAACCGTGATCTATGGATTTACAACGGACACTGTCTTTGGCGTGTGGGATCAGGAGAATCGGCACGACGTTTCGTTTGACGAGATAACTGTGACCTTCCAGGATAGCAGTATCCCCTTGACGCGTTCAATTGACCCCGGAAAGCCGTTTCTCACATTCTCCGAGGGCACGCGAAGCATCGCTGACATCTCTTTTTCCGACGGTGAGCGGACGGCAAACTGGTCAGATGTATCGGGAGACGGACTGAACGAGCCGTCAGAACCGCTTGACTGCGCACCGCTTCTCTCGAAAAAGTCTTCCTGCACGACCTCGCTCCCCACCCCGGCCTCTTCCATGTTCGGCCTCACAGGAAGAGAAGCGACGCTTTATGACGCGGCGGTCTCCCAAAAATATCCGCGTAGCGACAACGACATCGTTCTGCCGAGTCTTCGCGTGCGCGGTTCGTTTGAAGAAGACGGCAAAACCGTGGTCATCTGCGATCTGCATTATGATTTTTACTATGACTACACTGGTCCTGGGTGGGAGTGGAATGGAGGCGGCGCGACCACATATCTGCGGGCAGAACTTGAAACGCGAAGTGGCGCGGAGATTTGCACTGGCTTTGCGGAGTACCCGAGCGGAAGTCTGAGCGACTGGATCCGCGACCACTGCGCCCCACTGGCTATGCAGGACGCGGACGGGGCGTGGGTGTTACCGGAAACGGCAGAAAACTGGTTCCCGTCGGATGCAGATATGCTGAGCCAGTACCTGACCGCAGCGGAAGCCATACAGAAACCGACTGCGATTTTGGATGGTAGCATCGACCTTTCGGCAATGTCTGTCGATGCGCTGGGACAGCTTCTGGATGAGTTGAATGTGTTGCGGCCGGACGGCAAAAAGGCGCAAAACGAAAAATGGGCGGCGATTTCGACGGTCAAAACCGAGCTGGTCAACCGCGCGAAGGAAAGCGGTTATTCTTATCGGGAACCTGTGACCTTCGAGACGCTGAACGAAATGATCGGCTATCGCCTGATGAACAATGAGTCGCTTATGAATGCCTTCCCGGACGATGCCGCGCAGATGAAAGCTTGCCGGAAGGAAAACGCGGCGATTGAGACGTTTCGCGCGACGCTTCCCGAAAGCGGAAGCGATGAAGAGGCGTATGCGTATTGGCGGCAATACTGGCAGGACGTGCTCCATCAGGAAGCGCCATCGTATTTTGTTCCGGCAATGACGCTGACGATCTTTGCCCTGAACACATCTCCGTCCAGCAAAAAAACGTACACGCTGTCTGCCGAAGATGCAGCGGCCGTGGAAGCGCTATTCTCGATTGATTCCATGACGCCAGCCACAAGCGATTCTGAGTCCGTATGTGCGTACCAGTTTGATATTGAGAATCGCAGTTATCTTCTGGACGATTCCCTTGACTACGTGGATGTGGTCGTGCGCGAAAGCGAGGGTGACTATACATATTACTGCAAGCACCTGAGCGATGCGGAAATAGAATCTTTGAGAGAGATTATCGAAGTGTATGCAAAATGAAGCCTGGCTGGATGAAATAAACCGCATCGTGTCTTTTCACGAGATTTCGGACAGCCGGTACTACAGCGCGGAGGAGCACGATTTCTGGCAGATGATTGTCAGCCTGATTCTAGCTGGGTATCGGGTGCAGTAAAGCATGGATTTTTTAGAAGGCAGCTTGCAAGTATTTAGGCTTGCAAGCTGCCTTTTGCTGCAACCTCAGAGCCGATTCTGCTGACGCAGAACCTCCGAGAACGAGATTTGTCCGTTTGTCCGCAACACCTCCTGATAGCTCATACCGCGCATTTTCTGGTATGTTGCCGCGTCAATATCCGTATCTGATGCAATGATATGATTGCAAATATTCTGCTCGACCGCCTGCTTGAGCAGCAGCTTGCCGATGCGATCCCCGAACATACTGAGGATGGCTTCGAGCGTTTCTCCGAGGATTTTCGGCAGGAAGTCTCCGGCGTATTCGCTTTGCAGATAGCCACAATAAAACATGATTGCCTTTGCAATGAACTCATTTTGTGTGCTGCAGGCGTCGCTTTTGTAGTGCTCCTGTACCCGCTGCCATACGGCATCTTCCATCCAAACTGTGTGTCGACTTCTTCCTTCTGTTTTCATGCGCAAACCCTCCTGAAATCCTAATAGCGTCAAAATTATCCTTGATTTTACTGGCGTTTCGCGGCTTTCGGGCAATAACAGCGTCATTCCATTTTTGACAGTCGCAGAAAAGCGCCATTTTCATCCCCCGAAACTGCCCGCACTGCGGGCAGAAGTGGACGGCCAGACGCAGAAAAGCGTCAGGCCTTTCTCCTGCTATAATTCGTCCATAGGAAAAACTCGGATAAAAATGCAGACATTT
>ERZ838577.532-NODE-532-length-59062-cov-7.017201_pt1 | contig 59062 bp, 37 predicted proteins | sample MGYA00519682_ERZ838577 | MGnify/ENA primary metagenome ERZ838577 (study PRJEB31850, sample SAMEA3708838) | human gut metagenome | biome: human gut; feature: human-associated habitat; material: faeces | place: China | collected 2014 ...
CGATATTCTGGATCACGCGCAGGTGCGTGAGGTACTCCTGCCCGAAGGTCATCCAAAAGCGCGCCCGGCGAATCGTGGGATAGTTTTTCACCAACGATTCCAACTCCTCGTGGTAGATGACATACGATTCGCGCTCACCGATGCCCGGATAATTGAGCGGCCGGTGAATCTCGTGCGGTTCGGTTACAACCCACTGCCCGTTCTCGTAGTAACGGCCTTTCTGAGTCACCTCGCGGATGTTGATCTCGGGGTTGAAGTTCGTGGCGAAAGCCATGCCGTGGTTGCCGGCGTTGCAATCGACAATGTCGAGGTAGTGAATCTCGTCGAAATGATGCTTGGCAGCATAGGCCGTGAAGATGGCCGTAACGCCCGGGTCGAAGCCGCAGCCGAGGATCGCCGTGAGACCTGCGGCTTTGAAGCGGTCCTGATAGGCCCACTGCCACGAGTACTCGAAATGCGCCTCGTCCTTGGGCTCGTAATTCGCCGTGTCGAGGTAGTTGCAGCCGCACTCGAGGCAGGCGTCCATGATCGTGAGGTCCTGGTACGGCAGCGCGACGTTGACCACAATGTCGGGTTGGAACGAGCGGAAAAGTTCGCAGAGCTGCGGCACGTTGTCGGCATCGACCTCGGCGGTCTTCACCCGATTGCCGCCGATGGCGGCCGCCACGGCATCGCATTTGGATTTGGTGCGGCTGGCCAGCATCACATCCGTAAATACGGGATTGGCAGCGATCTTTTGGGTTACCACGGTTCCGACGCCTCCCGCACCGATAATCAGCGCTTTACACATAAAGTTATTTGATTTTTAAAGTTAATTTCGCGTTAACGCCTACAAAAATATCTTTTTATTTCGGCAAATCAAAATCAACGCCGTATTTTTCACGACCCGGCGAAGCGAAAAACAAAAAAGCAGGTTTTACGCAAATTTTGCAGGTCAGGTGTTGCAAATTAAAAATAATTCCGTACATTTGCACCACCAAAACGGAAGCGATTCCTATTGGCACACGGAGATTCCGTAGCTCAGCTGGTAGAGCACAACACTTTTAATGTTGGGGTCCTGGGTTCGAGCCCCAGCGGGATCACGGAAAGAAGCGGCAGTCACACGATTGCCGCTTTTTTTGTCTTTATACCCGGTTTGTACTATCTTTGCTTCAATTAACGGAAACGAACCATGGCAGACAACTATCTGGAACGGAAAATGGAGGAATACCGGGCCCGGACGGCAGCGGGACAAGGCAGCCGCAGACCCCTGGCGACGCTCGGCCGACTGTTGCTGAAAAACCGCAGCCACCGCGGCTACGACGCGAATTTCATCGTCCGCGAGGACCAGCTCCGGCGCATCATCGCAGTAAACGCCAAAATCCCCTCGGCGCGGAATCAGCAGGTATTGCGGTTCCGTCCCGTATTGTCCGGCGAAGCGCAGAAAGTACTGGTGCACATCCGTCTCGGAGGGGCCCTGCCCCACCTGCACCTCCCCCTGCCGGGCACCGAGCCCAATGCCTTCATCATCATCTGTTCGACCGCAGCGGAAGACCGTTACGTCGACATCGACCTCGGCATCTCGGCTCAGAGCATGCTGCTGCAGGCGGCGGAAATCGGGCTGAACGGCATCTGCATCGGAGCTTTCGACAAGGAGCGCATCCGGCAGGAGTTCGGGCTGGAATGGGAGCCGCTGCTGATCCTCGCCATCGGCCGGGGCATCGAAAAGATCGAACTGGTGCCGATCGGCGCAGACGGCGAACGCGCCTACTACCGCGAAAACGATACGCACTACGTCCCCAAGGTCCGCCCGGAGGATTTGACCATCAAATAATGGAAACGACCGACACGCTATATATTCGCAACATGGTGTGCGACCGTTGCCGGATGGTCGTGCGGGAGTTGTTCGCCGAGCTGGGAATCGAGCCCCTTTCGGTCGAACTGGGCGTGGTGCGCACCGCGGTTGCGGTGGAAGACGAACAGCGGAAGCGGCTGGACGCACGGCTGCGGGAATTGGGGTTCGAGCTCATCGACGACCCCCGGCAGCAGATCGTCGAACGGGTGAAAGCCGAAATAATCCGGCTGGTGCACCGCGACAACGGGGCCCTGCGGGTCAACCTCTCCGACCGGCTGACCGAAACCACGCACCATGAATACAGCCAGATCAGCAAACTCTTCTCCGAAACGACCGGGACCACCGTCGAAAAATACTTCATCGCCCAGAAGATCGAGCGGGTGAAAGAGTTGCTGACCTACGGCGAGCTGTCGCTCGGCGAGATCGCCGACCTGATGAACTATTCGAGCGCCGCCCACCTCAGCGCGCAGTTCAAAAGCCTGACGGGAATGACCCCGACCCGCTTCCGGGAACAGGCCGCGGGGCATCGGAAACCCCTCGACAAAGTATAACGGCCAAATCTTGTAAATCTATTCCATAATTCTGTAACGGCCCTGCGGCCCCGCGGCGTTACCTTTGCAATGAAGCAAAAAGGTAACGGAACCATGGAAAATCACAGCATCAAACAGACCTTTCCGGTCGCCGGCATGAGTTGCGCGGCGTGCGCGGCGAAGGTGGACAAAGTCCTGAACCGTGTTCCGGGCGTAAGCCAGGCTGCGGTGAATTTCGCGGCGGCGACCGTTCTGGTGGAATACGACGCCGCGCAGTGCTCACCCGCCGCACTGCGGGAAGCCGTGCGGCAGGCCGGGTACGACCTGATCGTCGGGGCCGGGGATGCCGCACGGGAAGCGGAAAAGGCCGCCGGAGAACGCTACCGCACGCTGAAACGCCGCACGGCGTGGGCCATCGCCCTGTCGGTGCCGGTAGTCGTCGTGGGGATGTTCGGGATGAGGATGCCCTATGCCGACGAATTCATGTGGCTGCTGTCGACCCCGGTGGTATTCATACTGGGGCGTGATTTTTTCATCAATGCCTGGCGGCAGCTCCGCCGCGGTTCGGCCAACATGGACACGCTGGTGGCCGGAAGCACCGGAGTGGCCTATCTTTTCAGCGTGGCGAACATGCTCTTTCCCGGATTCTGGGAAACCCGGGGCATTCATCCCCACGTCTATTTCGAGGCGGCGAGCGTCATCATCGCCTTCATCCTGCTGGGGCGCCTGCTCGAAGCCCGCGCCCGCGACCACACTTCAGAGGCCATCCGCAAACTGATGGGGCTGCAACCCGCGACCGTGGTCCGTATCGGTGCGGACGGACAGCAGCACGAAACTGCGGTCGGCGAGATACGCCCCGGCGACCTGCTCCTCGCACGTCCGGGCGAACGGATCGCTGTAGACGGAACGGTAGCCGAGGGCAGTTCGTATGTCGACGAAAGCATGCTCACCGGAGAACCCGTCCCGGCGGCCAAAGGTCCCGGCGACGCGGTGTTCGCCGGAACCGTCAACCAACGGGGAAGTTTCCGCTTCACGGCCGCAAAGGTCGGCGGCGAGACCCTTTTGGCACAGATCATCCGGCTGGTGCAGGAGGCGCAGGGCAGCAAAGCCCCGGTGCAGAAGCTCGTGGACCGCATTGCGGGCATCTTCGTGCCCGTGATTATCGGCATCGCCCTCGTCGCGTTCGCGGCATGGATGCTGTTCGATCCGGAGAACGGGTTCTCGCACGGCCTGCTGGCGTTGGTCACGGTGCTCATTATCGCCTGCCCCTGCGCCCTGGGGCTGGCGACGCCCACAGCCATCATGGCCGGAATCGGCAAAGGGGCCGAGAACGGCATCCTGATAAAAGATGCCGAGAGTCTCGAAACGGCCGTGAAAGTGGATGTCGTAGTATTGGACAAGACCGGGACGCTGACCGAAGGGCGCCCTGAGGTGACGGACCTCGTATGGGCCGGGGACGACGATTCGCACCGGAATATACTCTGCGCCCTCGAAAAACGCTCGGAGCATCCGCTGGCCGAGGCCGTCTCCGCGCATCTCGGCGCATGCGCCCCGGTGGCAGTCGAGAACTTCGAAAGCATCACCGGAAAAGGCGTAAGCGGCACAGTCGGCGGCGTCAGCTACTACGTCGGAAACGAAACCCTGATGCACGAACACGGCATCGCCATCGACGACAAGCTCCGCACGGCGGCAGAGCAAATGGACGGGGAGGCCAAGACCGTCATCCGGTTTGCCGACGGGGAGCGGGTGCTGGCCGCAGCGGGGATCACCGACCGGCTGAAAGAACATTCGGCGGAGGCTGTCCGGGAGTTGCGCGAACAGGGCATCGCGGTCTGGATGCTCACGGGCGACGGCGAGGCGGCGGCCCGCGAGACGGCCCGCAGGGCGGGGATCGACAACTACCGCGCAGGGGTGCTCCCCCACCAAAAGGCCGAATTTATCGAAGCGCTTCAGGCCGAAGGCCATACGGTGGCTATGGCGGGCGACGGCATCAACGACAGCGCGGCGCTGGCCCGTGCCGACCTCGGGATCGCCATGGGGCGCGGCAGCGATATTGCGATGGAGGCGGCCCCGGTGACGATCATCTCGTCGGAGCTCACGAAGATCGCCGAGGCCATCCGTCTCTCGCGGCTCACGGTGCGCACCATTCGGCAAAACCTCTTCTGGGCGTTCATCTACAACCTGATCGGCGTGCCCGTGGCCGCCGGTGCGCTCTACCCGCTGCTGGGGGTCCAGCTCGACCCCATGATCGCGGGGGCGGCAATGGCGATGAGCAGCGTCAGCGTGGTGGCCAACAGCCTGCGCCTGAAACGCGCGAAACTGCACAAGGAAAAAACCAGTAAAAAACAACGGATTATGAAAAAGTACCAAGTGGAAGGCATGATGTGCAACCATTGCCGCATGCACGTAGAGAAAGCGCTCAACAGTCTCGAAGGCGTATCGGCGTCGGTGACGCTCGATCCGCCGGCGGCCGAGGTCCGGTTCACGGGCCGCACGTACTCCGACGAGGAGTTGCAGCGGGCGGTCGCCGAAGCCGGCGACTACCGATTGAGATCCCTGTAAGGCACTTCCGGAAACAAACGATGGCGCAAAGGTGCGGAAATCCCGAAATTATCCGTATCTTCGCGCCATCACCAATAATTACTGCGATGAGAATACAACAATAAACGGGTCGGGTTCAGTCAGACCGACGCCGTATCCGCCCGGAACGAAACATCGGTTTAACCGGTCTTCACGCAAGACCCCCATTTATTGTGTATCTATGCATATCATCGTCAGTGATCTCTCCTATCACTATACCAACCGGCAGTCGCTTTTCGAAGCGATCCGATTTTCCGTGCCGCCGGGCGGAAAGGCAGCCGTCGTCGGCAACAACGGAACGGGAAAATCCACGCTCCTGAAACTGCTCGCAGGCGAACTCACACCCGCGTCGGGCAGCGTCGCCTGCGCCGCACGCCCCTATTATGTCCCCCAACAGCCCGATCTGGCCGGATTGAGCGTCGCCGGGGCGCTGGGCGTCGCCGAAAAACGTGCGGCCCTGCACGCCATCTGCGCCGGAAGCACCGACCCGGCCCATTACGACGCCCTGGGCGACGATTGGGACATCGAATCGAAATGCCGTGCGGCGCTCGACGGCTGGGGACTGCATCACGTCGGTCCGGATAGCCCGGCCGACGCCCTGAGCGGCGGGGAGAAAACCAAGCTCCTGCTGGCGGGAGCGACGCTCTGCCAGCCCGAGATACTCCTGCTGGACGAGCCGACCAACCACCTCGACGAGGCGGGGCGGCGGCAGCTCTACGCCTTCGTCCGCGACACGCGGGCTACCGTAGTGGTCGTGAGCCACGACATCACGCTTTTGAACCTGCTGGAAACGATCTACGAACTCTCGCCGCTGGGGCTGAAACGCTACGGCGGCAATTACGATTTCTACCGTCAGCAGAAACAAATCGAACGACAGGCCCTCGAACAACACCTCGACGCCGCGCAGAGTGCTCTGAAACTGGCCCGCAGGCGGGCGCAGGAGGTCCGCGAACGGCAGGAAAAACGGGCTGCGCAAGGCGAGAAAAATAAGGACCAGGCGCCGCGCATTCTGCGCAAGGGACTGAAGGACAGCGGCGAGCGGACAGCCTCGCGGCTCCGGGACCAACATGCCGAGATCATCGGCCGCGACCGCGAAAAGATCGCCGGACTGCGCGCCATGCAGCAGCGCGAATGCCTGTTGCGAATAGATTTCGACAATGCACAGCTCCACGACGGCAAGCTGCTGGCGGAGTTCCGGGGCATCAATTTCGCCTACCCCGGAGGCACGCCGCTCTGGGAAGGAGCACTCGACGCGACGATTCGCAGCGGGGAACGCATCCGCCTGCGGGGCGGCAACGGAACGGGCAAAACCACCCTCGTAAAGCTGCTGACCGGAGAATTGCAGCCCACGGCGGGCGAAATCCGCCGGAACGGATTTTCGTATGTCTATCTCGATCAGGAATACAGCCGCCTCGACACTCCGGCGACCGTGCTGGAAGCCGCGCAGGCGTGCAACCGCAACCATCTGGAAGATCACGAACTGAAAATGCGGCTCCACCGGGCGCTGTTTCCCGCGGAGACGTGGGACAAGGCGTGCGACACGCTCAGCGGCGGCGAACGGATGCGGCTGAGCCTCTGCTGCCTGATGATCGAGAACCACGTGCCGGACCTCTTCATCCTCGACGAGCCGACGAACAACCTCGACCTGCAGAGCCTCGGCATCCTGACCGACACGATCCGCAGCTACCGGGGCACGGTGCTGCTGATTTCCCACGACAGCCGTTTCGCCGAGGATGTCGGCATCACGAGGACGATCGCGCTGTAAACGACGCGGGGCCGGTCATGCCGGCCCCGCGTCGTCTTATGCGGAGATGGATTTCGGACGTTTCAGGTGCACCCGCACGGAGTTCACGAAAGCTTCGGCAAGCCCCTCGTCGTAGACGATCCGGTGTTTCCAGCGGTTAGCCCACCAGCGGCGGGTTTTGAACCACATGTTAGGCAGCAGTCCGGTCGGCTTCGGGGCCGAAAATTCGGGTGAGAGAATCTCGTTCAGCACCCGTTCCTTCAGTTTCGGATCGACGGTAAACGGCGGAAGCAGGGAAGGATCGAGCCCCAGGTCTTCGACACAGATGGCATTAAGACACCCCAGGAAACGGTCCATATTCGCCTCGCGGGCCAGCGCATAAAGCTCCTCCCAGCCGATCTTACCGGCATTGCGTTCGATGAAGACATACCAGTCCAGCACGTGCCGGAGCCCGATGTTGACGGCGGCGAAATGCACCGCGGCATGGCGCAGCAGGAACAGCGCGTTGAAGGGCACCGAAGGCAGTCCTACCGGCACGCCGCCGAGTTCGACAGACTCCCCGGGCTGCGCCGCGAAGCGTTTGAGCGGCTGTTCGATCCGACGATTGGAACTGTGGGTCTCGTTATTGACGAGATCGTAATGGTTTTCGACCACAATGCCGTCGAAAAGAAAGGTCGTGTGGTGCTCCTTGTCCTCGTCGATCCGCAGGCCCAGCTCGCGGGCAACGACCCGGTCGGCCTCGGGCTGACGCCCGTACAACCAGATGTCGATGTCCCCGAACGGACGGTGCGACGGAACGGGATAGGAAAGGCTCAGTCCGTAACCTTTGAGGAGCATCATCGGAAAGCCGTGTCTGTGGTAGAATGCCGCGAGGCGCGTGACGGCCGCTTCGTGACGGCGGTAGCGTTTCTCGATCTGCTCGACGTTGAAAGCCCACTCCAGCAGCAATGCCCGCGGCGGACGCAGCTCGCCGGGCAACATCTGCAATCCATCCCAAACCACCGCCAAGACGCCCTGCACCGACGAGCGGCGGTAAATCTCGCCCCAGCATGCTTCGTCGTATCGTGCGAAAAGCGCCGTATCTTCCATCTTCCTGTGCAGCGCCGCCCGCAACAGGGCGAACAAGCCGTTGGTCGCCGTATTCTTCATAGTCAAAATAAATTGTTGGTAAAGATAGCGATACTTTACAAAAAATCAGGCCCGGGATACCGGAAATTCGCAAAAAAGCCGTACCTTCGACTGAAATTTCCCCGTGCGAAAACCGCAGGGAGGGATCAACACGCAACGATATGAAAGGCATTGTCTTGGCGGGAGGCTCGGGAACGCGCCTCTATCCGATAACCAAAGGGGTCAGCAAACAACTGCTCCCTATTTATGACAAACCGATGGTCTATTACCCGCTGTCGGCGCTGATGCTCGCCGGCATCCGCGACATACTCGTCATCTCGACCCCCGCCGACCTGCCGGCTTTCCGCCGCCTGCTGGGCGACGGCTCGGATTACGGCGTACGGTTCTCCTATGCCGAACAGCCCTCGCCCGACGGACTGGCGCAGGCGTTCCTGATCGGCGAGGAGTTCATCGGCGGCGACTCGGTATGTCTGGTGCTGGGCGACAACATCTTCCACGGCTCGGGCTTCACGGGAATGCTCCGGGAAGCCGTGCGGACGGCTGAAGAAGAACAGAAAGCGACGATCTTCGGCTACCGCGTCGAGGACCCCGAGCGTTACGGCGTGGCGGAGTTCGACGCCGCAGGCAACTGCCTCTCGATCGAGGAGAAGCCCGCGCATCCGAAATCCAATTACGCCGTCGTGGGGCTCTATTTCTACCCCAACAAAGTGGTCCGGGTGGCCAAATCGATCAAACCCTCGGCACGCGGCGAACTGGAGATCACTTCGGTAAACCAGGCGTTCCTCGGCGACGGGGAGTTGAAAGTGCAGACCCTTCAGCGGGGTTTCGCATGGCTCGATACGGGCACGCACGACTCGCTGGCCGAAGCCTCGATCTTCGTGGAGGTGATCGAGAAGCGTCAGGGGCTCAAAATCGCCTGCCTCGAAGGCATCGCCTACCGCAACGGCTGGATCACGGCCGGCAAGGTCCGCGAACTGGCTGCGCCGATGCTTAAAAACCAGTACGGGCAATACCTGCTCAAACTCATCGACGAACACAAATGAAAATATACCGAACCGACATCGAAGGGGTGCTGATCCTCGAACCCGACCTGTTCGGCGACGCCCGGGGCTATTTCTTCGAGAGCTTCTCCCGGCAGCGTTTCGAAGAGGCCGCAGGCGCAGTGGACTTCGTGCAGGACAACGAGTCGAAATCCCGCTACGGCGTAGTCCGGGGGCTTCATTTCCAGCGCGGAGAAGCCGCGCAGGCCAAGCTGGTGCGCGTAGTCTCGGGCACGGTGCTCGACGTGGCGGTGGACATCCGCCGCGGATCGCCCACATTCGGGCGGCACATCGCCGCGGAGCTCTCGGGCGAGAACCACCGCCAGCTGTTCATCCCCCGCGGATTCGCCCACGGATTCGCCGTGCTGAGCGACGAAGCCGTGTTCCAGTACAAATGCGACAACTACTATGCCCCCGCGAGCGAGGACGGCATCGCCTGGGACGACCCCGCGCTGGGTATCGACTGGCGGCTTCCGGCCGACGCCGTCGTGCTCTCGGAGAAGGACCGCCGCCGTCCGACGCTGGCCGAAGCCGGAAAACTGTTTGAATACCGAAAACCATGAACATATTAGTAACGGGCGCCAACGGACAGTTGGGCTGCGAAATGCAGCGTTTGGGCGCCGTATCGCCCAACAATTACATCTTCACCGACGTCGCGGAACTCGACGTCTCCGACGCCGGGGCCGTCCTCCGGGCTGCGGAGCAGACCCGCGCCGAAGCGATCGTCAACTGCGCAGCCTACACCAATGTGGAGCGCGCCGAGGAGGACGAGGCGACGGCCGACCGCCTGAACCGCCTCGCCCCTGCGAACCTCGCGGCGGCGGCAGCCGCCACGGGAGCCACGCTGATCCACATTTCGACCGACTACGTCTTCGACGGAACAGCCCACACACCCTACACCGAGCAGGCCCCGACCGCGCCGCTGGGCGTCTACGGACGCACGAAGCTCGCCGGGGAACAGGCCGTCGAGGCATCGGGATGCAGTTACCTGATCCTGCGCACGGCATGGCTCTATTCGGCATTCGGGAACAATTTTTTGAAAACGATGCTGCGGCTGACGGCCGAACGGGAGTCGCTGAACGTGGTCTTCGACCAGATCGGAACTCCGACCTATGCCGGGGACCTCGCGCTGGGGATCTTCTCGGTGATCGAGGGCCAACAGTTCCGCGGCCACGAGGGGCTTTACCACTTCTCGAACGAGGGCGTCTCGTCCTGGTACGACTTCGCCGTGGAGATCGCCGCGGCGGCCGGGCACGACAAATGCCGCATCGAGCCGTGCCACACGGCCGAATATCCGTCCAAGGCCCCCCGCCCGGCCTATTCGGTCCTCGACAAGAGCAAATTCAAAACGACGTTCGGCATCGAAATCCCCCACTGGCGGGAGTCGATGCTCTACTGTCTGAAAACAATGCAAGCATGAAACGCACCATCCTCATAACCGGCGGCGCCGGATTCATCGGCTCGCACGTCGTGCGGCTGTTCGTCACGAAATACCCCGACTACCGGATCGTCAACCTCGACCTGCTGACCTATGCGGGCAACCTCGCCAACCTCCGCGACATCGAGGACGCCCCCAACTACACCTTCGTCCGGGGCGACATCTGCGACTACGACGCCATGCGCGCACTGTTCGCGGAATACGCCGTCGACGGGGTGATCCACCTCGCGGCCGAGAGCCACGTGGACCGCTCGATCCGCGATCCGTTCACCTTCGCGCGCACCAATGTCATGGGGACGCTCACGCTCCTGCAGGCCGCGAAAGAGGTCTGGGGAGGCGCCTGGGAGGGCAAACGGTTCTACCACATCTCGACCGACGAGGTGTATGGAGCTCTGCCGCTCGGCGGCGGACTCTTCACCGAGACCACGCGCTACGATCCCCACAGCCCCTATTCGGCGTCGAAGGCGTCGTCGGACCATTTCGTAAGGGCGTTTCACGACACCTACGGGCTTCCCGCTGTGGTCACCAACTGTTCGAACAACTACGGGCCCTACCAATTTCCCGAGAAGCTCATCCCGCTGTTCATCAACAACATCCGTCACAACAAGCCGCTGCCGGTCTACGGCCGGGGCGAAAACGTCCGCGACTGGCTCTATGTCGAGGACCATGCCCGGGCCATCGACACGATCTTCCACCGGGGCCGCGACGGCGAGACCTACAACATCGGGGGATTCAACGAATGGCGCAACATCGACCTCATACGGGTTGTCATCCGGGTCACCGACCGCCTGCTGGGGCGTCCCGAGGGGACTTCGGAGAAGCTCATCACCTACGTCACCGACCGTGCGGGACACGACCTGCGCTACGCCATCGACTCGCGCAAGCTCAAAGAAGAACTCGGATGGGAACCCTCGCTGCAGTTCGAGGAGGGCATCGAAAAGACCGTCCGCTGGTATCTCGACAACCAGCCGTGGATGGACAATATCACCTCCGGGGAATACGAAAAATATTACGAAGAGATGTACCGGCTTTAGAAGCCGGATTTAGGGGCGACGGTGGCTTCGGAACGCTTTCCATCCTCTTCTGCGCCGTTCCTGTCATTGCGAAGCATCGCAGATGCCGTGGCAATCCGATCGGGAATCGAGACGCTGCAGATCCAGCGTGGATTGCCGCGTCGGACATGCGTCCTCCTCGCAATGACACGACTTATCGGACCCGCCCCGGCCCGGTTTTAACGTTCACCTCTCCTGCTGATTTCGGCGAACGCCGCCCGCACATAGGCCGCCAGGTCGGCGGGTGCGAGTTTGAGCTGCAGGCCGCGGACCCCGGCGCTGATATAAATAAAGGGGTGTTCGGAAGCCGATGCGTGGATATAGGTCGGAAAGGCTTTCTTCATGCCGATCGGCGAACAGCCTCCGCGGATGTAGCCCGTGACGGGCAGCAGCTCCTTCATCGGAATCAGGTCGACCTTCTTGTTGCCCGAGACTTTCGCCGCGGCTTTCAGATCGACCTCGTGGTCGCCCGGCACGACGCAGACGAAACAGCCCGTGCGGTCGCCTCTCAGCACGAGGGTTTTGAAGACGCAGGCGATCTCCTCGCCCAGTTGTTCGGCGACGTGCGTGGCAGCGAGGTGCTCCTCGTCCACCTGATAAGGTATCAGTTCATAGGCGATCTTCGCACGGTCGAGCAACCGCGCGGCATTTGTCTTTTCAACCTTCCCGTGTGCCATATTGTTCCTTTTATCGGCTAATTTGCCGCAAAGGTAATTCAAATTACCCGAATGTGTACATTTTTGCTACATTTGCCGCGGTATGACGCAAAGGACGATTATCACGTTTCTGCTCGGAATTCTCTGGGCGGCAGGAGCCTCGGCACAGACCACACGTGTCCGCGGGCAGGTGACCGACGCCGCCGACGGAAAGCCGCTGCAATTCGTCAGCGTCGTATTCCCCGGCACCACGACGGGCATCATCACCGACGAACAGGGCATTTACGCCCTCGAGACCCGCGACACGGTCAGCCGCGTGCAGGCCTCGATGGTCGGTTACGCCACGCAAACCCGCCCGGTGACACCCGGGACCTTCAATCACGTGGATTTCGCCCTCGAAACCGTGGAGTTCGGCATCGGACAGGTGGTCATCACTCCCGGCGAGAATCCCGCGCATCCGATCCTCGACGGCGTGATCCGCAACAAGCCGCAGAACGACCCCGACCGGTACGATACGTACAGTTGCCGCACCTATACCAAAATGGAACTCGACCTGACGAACATCAGGCCGCAGTTCCGAAGCAAGCGTCTGCAACGCAATTTCGGTTTCGTATTCGATTACGTCGACACCTCGGCGCTCACGGGACAGGCCTACCTGCCGGCGATGATTTCCGAATCGACGGCCGACCTCTACCGCAGCCGCCGTCCGGAGTTCAAACGCGAGGTGATCCGCGCCAGCCGCGTCTCGGGCGTCGAGGACAGCTTCGCCGTGGCCCAGTTCACGGGCGGCATGCACGGCGACGTGAATTTCTACGACAATTTCATCGACATCTTCAACGTGCGCTTCGCCAGCCCGCTGGCCGACGGAGGCCGCGCCTTCTACAACTATTTCCTGGTGGACAGCATCACGCTCGGAGGCCGCAAGACCTACAAGATCCGCTTCCACCCCAAACGCCTCACAACCCCGGTACTCGACGGCGAAGTCAACATCGACTCGGCGACCTACGCCCTGCAGTCGGCGTCGGCGCGCATGCCCAAAGGCGTCAACGTCAACTGGATCAAACACATGATGCTCGAGAACGAAAACCGACAGACCGACGACGGCTGCTGGTTCCGCAGCCGCGACCGCGTGTCGGCGGAGTTCTCCATCTCGGAGGCCGACTCGTCGAAACTCACCTCGTTCATCGGCACGCGCGAGGTGGCTTACAGCGACGTGCGGATCGGCGAACCGATCCCCGATGAAGTCCTGCGCATGGACAACAACGTCGTGGTCAGCGACGAACAGCCCGCCCGGCACGACGAAGCCTACTGGGAACGGATACGCCCCTACGCACTGAGCGAAAAGGAAAAGGGCATCTATTCGATGGTCGACTCGGTGCAGCACGTGCCCTTGTACCGCAACATCTACACGTTCATCAACACGGTGATCGTCGGCTACTGGAACACGAAATACATCGGCATCGGCCCCTACTACAAACTCGCCAGCTTCAACAAGCTCGAGGGTTTCCGCATGCAGTTGGGAGGGCGCACGACCACCAACGTCAGCCGCACGGTGCGCATCGGGGGCTACGTAGCCTACGGCACGCGCGACGAGGACGTGAAAGGCGGCGGAAGCATCGAACTGGCCTTCAACCGCCGGCTGACGCGCAAGCTGACCCTCTCGGCCCGGCACGACGTGATGCAGCTTGGCGCCGGACAGAACGCCCTCACGGAGAGCAATATCCTCTCGTCGATCCTCTCACGCGGCGACCAGCGGCTCTCAATGGTCAACCGCGGCGAAGCGGTCTACGAGCACGAGTGGTGCCACGGCGTGAGCTCGTTTGCCGGCGCGCGCATGCAGCGCATCTTCGCCAACCGCTATGTCCCGATGCTGAGGCCCGACGGCACGCCGGTCAACTCGGTATCGGACGCCGCGGTAAGCGTCGGCCTGCGCCTCTCGAAAAACGAGACGGTCTACCGCATGCCTTTCGACAAACAGTCGATGGGCTCGGTCTACCCCATTCTGACGCTCGGATTCACGGCAGGCATTCCCGATGCGCTGTCGGGCAGCCACGAATACTACCGTCTCGACGCCGGCATCCGCTACCGGCCAGAACTGCCGCCGCTGGGCTATTCGGACATCACGGTGCAGGGCGGCCGCGTCTTCGGCAAGGTCCCTTACCTGCTGCTGAAACTCCACGAGGGCAACGGAACCTATTTTTACGATCCCTACGCCTTTTCGTGCATGAATTTCTACGAGTTCGCCTCGGACGCCTGGGTGGCTTGGTTCTGGGAGCACCATTTCAACGGCATCCTGCTGGGACGCCTGCCGCTCATCAAAAAGCTCAAATGGCGCGAGGTGTTGGTCTGCAAAGGGGTCTGGGGCACGCTGTCGAGAGAGAACAACGGCTCGCTGGCCGGGACGCAGGCCGACCTGCTGTTCCCCGTGGGCATGACCTCCGTATCGGACCCTTACGTCGAAATGGGATTCGGCGTGGAGAACATCTTCAAACTCTTCCGTGTGGACTGCATCTGGCGGCTCACCCACCGCGCCCCCACGCCCGGGCAGGAGGTGCAGAATTTCGCCGTCAACCTCAGCCTGCGGCTCAAATTCTGACTTCAGTCTGCGGAGGTGTCGGGGATTTTGACTATCTTAGCGGCCGGAAAATTCGAATCGAAATGAAAAAAGCAGCCCTGTTCGATATGGACGGTACGCTGGTGGACAACTCCCCGGTGCATGTCCGTGCCTTTGAGATATTCTGCGCCCGTTACGGCGTCACCGACTGGAAAGCGAAACTCGCCGACAGTTTCGGCATGGGCAACGACGACATCATGCGTGCAGTCATGCCCGCAGAGATCATTCGCGAAAAGGGCCTCGCGGCGCTTGCCGAGGAGAAGGAGGCCATCTACCGCGAAATCTACGCCCCCGACATCCATCCCGTCGAAGGGCTCGTCGAACTGCTCGAACGGCTCCGCGCAGCGGGTGTCCGCTGTGCCGTGGGTTCGTCGGGCTGCAAGGCCAACGTCGATTTCGTGCTCGAAAAGTGCGCTATCGGCCCCTATTTCGACGCGAAGGTCTCGGGCGACATGGTCACGCGCTGCAAACCCGACCCGGAAATCTATCTCACGGCGGCCGCCGCGCTGGGCGTCGCCCCTGCCGACTGCGTGGTCTTCGAGGACGCCAAGGCCGGCTTCGAATCGGCCAAACGGGCGGGTGCGGGCCGTATCGTGGCCCTGACGACCACCCTGCCGCGCGAGGCGCTGGAGCGCGAAACCCCTGCCGACGTAATCGTCAACAACTTCGCCGAACTGACCGACCTCGGCGCCCTGCTGGCTTAGTGCACCATGTTCAAAGGAATCGCCACCATTCTGCTGCTCGTCGTTTCCAACGCCTTCATGACGCTGGCATGGTACGGACATATCGCCTTCAAATCCAAGCTCGAACGCTTCGGGATTCTCGCCATCGTCCTGCTGAGCTGGGGCATCGCGCTGTTTGAATACTGTTTTCAGGTCCCGGCCAACCGCATCGGAAGCGCCGAATTCGGCGGTCCGTTCTCGATCTGGGAGCTGAAAGTGATCCAGGAGGTCGTGTCGCTCTCGGTCTTCACCGTCTTCGCACTGGTCTTCATGAAATCCGACACCCTGCGCTGGAACCACCTCGCAGGGTTCCTATGCCTGATCCTGGCCGTCTATTTCATTTTCCGCAAATAGCGCCAGTTCTTCGGCCTTCCCGCCGCGGATTAGCGGCAGGGCCCGGCGGATCGTCTCCGCAGGCCACTCCCACCATTTTATCGCAAGCAGGCTTTCGACCGTCGCCGGGTCGAAGCGGTATTTGATGACCTTGGCCGGAACGCCTCCAACGATGGCATAGGGAGGCACGTCGCGCGTCACGACAGCCCGTGAAGCGACGATCGCCCCGTCACCGATTGTAACGCCCGCCATCACGACCGCTTCGTAACCGATCCACACGTCATTGCCGACAACGATGTCGCCCCGGTCGTCCCACGCCGAAGCCACTTCCGACTTGTCGATGCCCCACTCCCCGCCCCAGAAGATCGGAAACGGATAGGTGGACAGCGATTTGAGCGTATGGTTGGCGCTGTTGAACAGGAACCGCGCGCCGCAGGCCAGCGAGCAGAATTTCCCGATGACCAGCCGGTCGCCGTTCACCGGATAGTGATACAGCACGTTGTTGCGTTCGAAATCGACGGGATCGGCCGCGAAATCGTTGTAGATCGTCCACTCCCCCACCTCGATATTCGGGTCGCTGACGACCTCTTTCAGATAGACCGTCTGCCGGTCCCCCTCGCGGGGATATATCTTATTTTTCATCTCTTTTCAATTCTATGTTCGGCAAAAAGCCCGTGATAACGCCCAGCAGGGGCAGCAGCGTGCTGACCCGGAAAATAAATTCGATGCTCGTCCGGTCGGCCAGCCATCCGAAGAAGGCCGAGCCGAGGCCGCCCAGTCCGAACATCAACCCGAAGAAGACTCCGGCGATCATGCCGACCTTGCCGGGCATCAGGTCGGTGGCATAGACCAGAATGGCCGAGAAGGCCGACGAGATGACCAGTCCGATGATGACGGCCAGCACGATGGTCCCGGTCAGGCCGGCATAGGGAAGCATCAGCGTGAAGGGCGCCGCACCGAGGATCGAGCCCCAGATCACGTATTTACGTCCGATGCGGTCGCCGACCGGCCCGCCGATGAAGGTCCCCGCCGCCGAAGCCGCGAGGAAAGCGAAAAGCGCATACTGCGCTCCCTGCACCGACATCGAGAATTTGTCCATCAGAAAAAAGGTGAAATAGTTGGTCATCGAGGCGATGTAGAAATACTTCGAGAAGACCAGCACGCCCAGGATAATGAGCGCATTCCGAATTTTACGTTTCGAGAGTCCGGGGCCCGTGGTATCCGCCGCAACGGCGGGTCTGCGGGCCGCCAAAGCCAGTTGTCGTTTGTACCAGTTCCCGATCTTTACGAGGATGAAGATGGCCAGCAGCGCGGCCAGTGCGAACCAACCGATCGAAGCCTGCCCGAACGGAATCACGATCAGCGCGGCCAGCAGGGGCCCCATGGCGCTTCCGGCATTGCCGCCGACCTGGAAGATCGACTGCGCCAGCCCTTTGCGACCTCCCGAGGCGAGCTGGGCCACGCGCGAGGATTCGGGATGGAAGACCGACGAACCGCAGCCGATCAGTCCGACCGACACCAGAATCAGGGCGAAGCCGGGAGCGGCGGCGAGCGCAAGCAGTCCGCACAGCGTGAAACACATCCCCGCAGCCAGCGAATAGGGCCGCGGATGGAGATCGGCCAGCCGCCCGGCGACAGGCTGCAGAAGCGACGAGGTTAGTTGGAAAACCAGCGTGATGAGGCCGATCTGGGCAAACGTGAAGCCAAATTTCTCCTTAAGGAGCGGATAGACCGCCGGAATGACGGACTGCATCATGTCATTGAGCAGATGGGTGGCGCAGACCATCAGCAGGATCGGATAAACCGTCCTGCCCGCCCGGTTCATTTCCCGCGGTCTTTTCTCCATATCTGATACGAGTTCACGAAGTTCTGCCAGACAATATACGCCGTGGGGGCGATCGACGAAATGGGGTTCAGGAACGACTGCGCCATCCACACCGCCAGCACCGTATTTTTCTGCCCGAGCGACTGCCCGCCTGCGGCGGGATCGCCGTAACGGCGGCCCAGCATGCGCCCCACTTTGAATTGTACGAGACATATCACCAGCGCGGCGAACGCCAGCCACAGCTCCGTGGAGAGCGACGCGTCGTGCAGGTCGATGATGAAGGCCGTCGTGCGGCCGATAATCACCAACAGCGACGCCAGCCACATGTAGAACGAAATCTGACTGTGATCCCCGACCCACTGCGCCGCCTTCGGAAATACGAAGCGGCAGAACTGCGCCGCAGCGAAAGGCATCACCAACAGCGGCGCGATGCGGGCCAAAATCTGCGTGAAAGTGCACACCCCGGTTCCCGTGAAGGTGAGGATCACCGGGGCCAGCAGGGCGATCGCCATGTTACACAGCAGGCTGTAAGTGGCCATCGTGGCGACATTGGCTCCCAACATGCCGCCGATCACCACCGCAGCCATCGCCACGGGAGCCAGCACACAGATCATCGCCCCCTGCGCCACGATGTCGTTCAGGGGCAGCAGCAGGAGGTAGACCCCGATACAGACCACTGCCTGAAACAGCAACAGCCAGACATGCAGCATCGAGGGCTTCATCTGCCTGGGTTTCACGCGGCAAAAGGTGACAAAGAGCATCAGGAAGATCAGCGTCGGGGTGATCATCTGGTGCGTCCACGCTTCGAGCGCCGAGATCGGACGGCACAGCAACGCCCCGACCACCATGGCCGCCGGCATGGCGACTGTCTTCACATTGCGGTGGAGGTGTTCCAGCAGGCGCATCTTACGACAGCAGCTCCTTCACCTTAGCCGAAATATCCTTGCCGTCGGCGCGGCCCGCGAGCTTCTTCGAAGCCACACCCATCACTTTGCCCATCTCCTTCATCGACGTGGCGCCGACTTCGGCGATCACGGCTTTCACCTCGGCGGTCAGTTCCTCCGGGGTCAGCTGTTTGGGCAGAAACTCCTGGTAAACGGCTACCTGAGCCAACTCCTCCGAAGCCAGGTCCGCACGGTTCTGCTCGGTGAAGATCGCCGCCGAATCGGCGCCCTGCTTGGCGAGTTTCGAGATGATTTTCAGCACGTCGGCATCGGGCAGTTCGGCGATCTCCGGACCTGCGGTCTTGGCTTCGATGATATATTTCTTGGCATTGCGCAGTGCGCTCAAGCGCACCGTATCCTTGGCCTTCATGGCCTCCATGATCCCTTTCGAAATCTGTTGTTCCAGCGACATAACACTCTAATTTTAAGTTAACTATACCGTTTATTTAATATTTTCATTCAATAAGAATCGCAGTGCGTCGCGCATCAGCCGGTCGCGCTCCGTGTGGCTGAGGATCGACTCGAACGGAAATCCCACGACGAAGGTCCTCCCTTCGGCCTCGCAGGCCACACCCGCCGTGCGGCCGCTCTCGACGTAACGCATCACGGCAAAAGCCCCCTCGCCCACGGGTTTCAGCGCATCGGGCGACTCGACAATATAGCGGTCGGGCCGGTATTCGTCGTTGAAGCGGTATTCGCCGCGCGAAAAGTCCTTGTGTGCCGTCATGACCCGCACCCGCCCGCGCTCGGCGGCCCGCCCGGTGTCGAGCGCACAGTGCAGGACCTCTTCGGCAAATGCGCGCCCCGCATCCGGAGCCTCCTCCGCCCAAAGGTCCGAAACCACATAGGCCCCCGAAGCGAACAGCGCTCCCCCGTCGGCCAGATAACGCCGCAGGGCGCCCTGCAATTCGGGCGAGAAGGTGGCAAACGCCGGCTCCTGCACCCCGCGGCCGATCGTCGTCGTGCGCTGCTTGCCGAGGATCAGGTCAACGGCCGGATATTGTTCGAGCGCCGCCTCGCCACGCTCCACGGCCTTCAGCGAAGCCGAACAGAAGGAGTACCCCGCCGCCGCCACGGAACGCCCGTGCAGGGCCGGATAGTCGAACGTGTTGCCGCCGATCACGTCGGTCTCGAAATCGCACCCGCAGGCCCCGAGAGCGATGCTGTCCACATTGCAGCGGGCCTGCGCCAAATCGAAAACATGCTGGGCCCCGACGAACGAGATGTCCTGACGGTCGGGAACCCCGCCGTCGATCTCCATGCGGAAGCCCGCGAGCGAATCGCTGCGCTCGCTCAGCGGGGCACTCACACGGTCGAATCCGTTGACGATCAGCACACGGCCCTTTTCGTCCGCCACGCGGCATGCCGAGAGCGTTTCGCTCGGGAAGCTCTCACCGCCCTCGTTCACAGCCGTCACCCGGTAACTGTAAATATGGCCCGGCTTCTGCTCGACGATCAGATAGGGTTTGTCGACCGGACGGCCGTTGTCGAACCCTCCGTCGTCCACACGCGTATAGACCACATAACCCGTCGGCGCAGCGCTCTTTTCCAGCGGGTCCATCACCGGACTCCACGACAGCGCGACGTTGTCGGCCGCCGTAAATTCTGCGGAGAACGCCTCGACAGGCAACGGCTGCACCACATAAGGTAATCCGTATTGCGAACTGATATACTGCAAGATGCCTTTATAGACGGCACGGCTCACGAGGAATTTGAAACGCGGGTCGCTACCCAGACGCATGTCGGCGAAATTCTGGTGCGAGAGCAGCTCCAGCAGCATTGTCGGAACGCCCGGCACCCGTGCTTCGTAATAGGCGCGGTTCCACAGCCCGCGGCGCTGCCAGCCGGGTTCGAACGTGCGGCGGATGTCCTCGACGACCTGCGTCTGCACAAGGTCCGTGAGGTCGCGCGAACGGTAGCGGTCGGTGCCGCCTACGAATTTACCCCCGTTTTCGCGGGTGTAACAGATGCCCAGCGTCCCGACGATCCCGTCGCCGTCGCGGACGCCCGCATCCGAGTGAAACGCCAGCGCCATGTCGACAGGTATGCGCAGCCCTACGGAGTCGGGCAGACGCTCCGAACCGCCCATCAGAGCGTTGACCCAATGTGCGCGCGACATATAGTCGTCCTTGTAATCGTCGGTATTGTTCTTCGGCGTGTAGACCTTCTCGGGAAAACCCGCCCACTGAAGCCAGTAGCGCGCGCCCTCGCAGAAGCGGGGATAGCCGCTGGTCTCCTCGATATACTCCGTGTCGGGCCGCCGGAGCGAGTCGCAGGGCGTGCGGGCGATGTTGCCGTAACCGCCGCCGATCTTTACGGCATCGGCCGAAACGATGCGTCCTGCCGTGCGCGAACGGTTCGAAAGGGTCACGATCTCCTGACGCCCCGGAGCAAGGGTGAAGCGCCCCAGATAAATCCACGTGCCGCCGCCCATCGTCTGGTTGACGGCATATTCGGTCTCGCCGCCGAGGTGGTGCACCGTATAATGCGCATCGTCAGCGCTTTCGGGCGTCGATTCGTAACTCACATAGACCGCATATTCACCCTGTTCGGGAATGTCAGCCCGCCAGACGGCACGGTCCGTCGCATCGCCCGCCACAGTCCGCGTGCGGCGCGTCGTACCCTCACGGAAAGGGTTTTCCCCCGTATGATAGACTTGCCGCAGGTGTGCGAAACCCGGACCGCCGAATTCCCAACTCCCCGTCTCGGCATACTGCCCTGCGGCGTCGTTGTCGGCCAGCACCTCGAATTTCTGCACGTCGCGTTCGCGCGGCAGCATCACGCAGGCCCCGGCGTTTTCGAGCATCGGGACCAAATACGGCAACACATAACTCTGTGTATAGAGGTCCTCGCAGGTCTGCCACAGCATCGAACGCTGCCATTTCCAACGGTTTTCGGTCTGGTCGAAATAGCGTCCGTGGCTCTGCCAGAGGGCGATATGACGGCCCGAAAGTCCTTTCGACGGGGTCGCGGCAGCCGAGAGCCGTGCGACCAGCGGCCGCTCGGAGCGGTTGGTGAACGGCACGATCTGCCGTTTTGCAATCTGCTTCTTCAGCTGTGCGGCGTTGCGGTGGGCCAGCGGCACCAGTTCGCCGATCTCGCGCCGGTCAGTATAGAGCTCGATGCGGGCCTTGCGGAACTCCTGCGGCAGCAGTGCGCGCACCGAGTCACGCAAAGCCCGCACGTTGTCCTCGCGGAAAGGATAATAGGACAGCCCGATCGTGGCGTAAATCTGCACCCGGCTGCGCGAAGCCTTTATGGCCTCGATCCGCACGGTGGTCGGCTCGGCTTTCTGGTAGCCTCCCGTGATCTCGCGGGAGACGATGCGCGACAGCGTCCGGGCGATCTCGGCACGGGTGGCCGTACCGACCTCGGCGGCGGATAGCCCACCTAAAGTAAAAATTGAAACAAGCAGGTATAAAATTCTATTTTTCATGTCGTTCAGCAAGTATTAACATCCCGAGCATCGTAAACGCGGCATTATAAATCAACAACTCGAATCCGATCCGGTAGTCCCATGCCTCGCGGGCCCACCACTGCACCAGCGCACTCAGCACGGGAGCCGCGACGGCGATAAACGGAATCCAGCGGTCACGGACCTTGCGGCGCGTGAGCATGCCGAAAGCAAACATGCCCAAAATCGGACCGTAAGTATAGCTGGCGACCTTATAGACCAGGTTGATGACGCTGTCGTCGGCCCAGTATTCGAAAGCCAGGATCACGGCGGCCATACCCAGCGCCATCAGGATATGAACCCCTTTGCGGAGGCGCGTAAGACGCTCCTCGCCGCAGCGTTTCGTGCCCTCGAGGATATCGACCGTGAAGGAGGTCGTCAGGGCTGTGAGGGCCGACCCGGCAGCTGAATAAGTGCTCGAGATAAGTCCCACAACAAACAGGATTCCAACGACAAGCGGAAGTCCCCCATCGACAGCGACCAGCGAAAAGACCTGATCGCTCTTGGCGGGAGGCGTCATGCCGCTGCGCTCCATGTAGAGGTATAACAGCACGCCCAGCACCAGAAAGAGGAAGATGACGAAAATCTGGCTTACTGCCGTCAGCACAATATTCTTCTGCGAATCGCGCGGCGTGGCGCAACTCAGGTTGCGCTGCATCATATCCTGGTCGAGCCCTGTCATGGCGACCAGCAGGACGATGCCCGCGGCGAACATCTTCCAGAAATAGCGGTCCGAAGCAGGATCGTCGAAGAAAAAGATCTGCGACATCGGCGAAGCGGAGACCTCACGGGCCGTATCGGCGAACGAGAGGCCGAGGCCCTGCATGATGAAAACGATCGACAGCAGGAGGCTCGCCACGAGACAGACGGTTTTGAGCGTATCGGTCCAGATCAGCGACTTCACGCCGCCCTGCTGGGTATAGAGCCACACGAAAAACATCGTTATCAGGGCATTGGCCCAGAACGGAATGCCATAATGCGAAAAGACCAGCAGTTGCATCACGGCGCAGACGACATAGACCCGCAGCGCAGCCCCCAACATCTTCGAAATGAAGAAAAACCACGCCCCGGTGCGGTGCGAGGCGACACCGAAGCGGTCATCGAGGTATTCGTAGAGCGAAACCACCCGCAGGCGGTAGAACGTGGGAATCAGCACGAAAGCCACGATGAGCTGCCCCACCGTGAAGCCCGCTACCATTTGCATATAGGAGAACGAATCGACGGCGACGGAGCCCGGGACGGAGATGAACGTGACGCCCGACATCGCGGCGCCGATCATGGCGAAAGCCGCCATATACCACGGCGTACGGCGGTTGCCGGTAAAAAACCCGGCGTTGTCGGCACGGCGGCCCGAAGCCCACGCGACGGCGAACAGGACGGCTATATAGCCCAAGACGGTGGCAATGACGGCTGCGGGTGTCATGATTACGGATTTAGACAACAAAGATAGAAAAAAGAACGGACGGTGCCAAAACCGAAATGCGCCCGGTCCGCCAAAACAGACCCGATCCTAAAAGGTCGTTACTCCGGAACGGCAAAAGGTCGTATATTTTATTGAAAAATTGAAAAAAAGCCCTATTTTTGCTTTCAATATCCTAACATAAATTCTGACAGATATGGCTTTTTTTAAAGAATTCAAAGAGTTTGCCCTCAAAGGCAACGTGATGGACATGGCCGTCGGTGTCATCATCGGCGGCGCGTTCGGCAAGATCGTATCGTCGCTCGTGAACGACATCCTCATGCCCCCGATCGGCGCACTGCTCGGAAACACCGACTTTTCGCAGCTTCGCATCGACATCTCAAAGGTGCGCGACATCACGTCGAGCGCCGTGCAGTCCGTGGAGGGCATGGTAACCAAAGGCGACGCCGCGCAGGCTGCAACCGCCGCAGAGCCGATCTACTGGAACTACGGCGCATTCATCCAGCAATGTGTGGATTTTACGATCCTGGCACTCTGCGTGTTCCTGATGGTCAAACTGATGAACCGCCTGATGAAGAAGAAAGAGGAGGCTCCGGCGCCCGCTCCCGAACCGCCCGCACCGACTAAGGAGGAACTGCTGCTTACGGAAATCCGCGACCTGCTCAAAGAGCAGAAAAAATAGGCGCAAGGCTCAACCCTGCGGCGATCCGGCTCCCTCGGGGAGCCGGATTTTTTCGGTACATTCGGGCTCATTCAAAATCAAATGAAACACAAAATCGAAAGAAAATATTGTTTTACGGCGGGAATTTATTATTTTTGCGAAACACAAACCCTTAAAAACGAAACCCAACCATGAACAGGGAACTCAGAACGGCAGGGCTCGGCCTGCTGGCAGTTGCCGCCGCGGGATGCACCCCGAAGCAGGAGACGCGCCCCAACATCATCCTGATACTGGCCGACGACATGGGCGCCGAATGTCTCGGATGCTACGGAGGCACCAGTTACAGGACACCGCATCTCGATGCGCTGGCCGAACGGGCCATCCGTTACGAAAACATGCACGCGACACCGCTCAGCACTCCGTCGCGCGTGCAGTTGATGACGGGTGTTTACAACGACCGCAACTACGTCAATTTCGGTTACATGAACGACGACGAGCACACGTTCGCCCATCTGGCCCGACAGGCCGGCTATTCGACGGCCGTGGTGGGAAAATGGCAGCTCGGGCGGTCGCGCGAGATGGTAGGCAAACTCGGATTCGACGAGTGGTGCCTCACCCAGCTGCAAATCTACAAGGAACTGGCCGGAGAGCGGGCGACGGACCGTTACGCATTCTCCTACGTCGACGACAACGGCCATTACGAATTCAGCTACTATGCGCCGGACGATTTCCAGCGTTACGCCTTCGAATACATCGACCGGCAGACCGAAGCCGGCAAACCCTTCCTGCTCTACTATCCCACCCCGCTGATACATACGCCGCACGTCGCCACGCCCGATTCGGAGTGCTGGACCGACGATCCGGACACACGGTTCAGGAAAGACACCCGTCATTTTCCGGACATGGTCGCCTATCTCGACAAGCAGATCGGACAGTTGGTGGCGAAACTCGAAGAACGCGGCATCTGGGACAATACGATCTTGATCTTCGTCGGCGACAACGGCACCTGTCACATCATCACGTCGCAAACGGAAGACGGACGGCAAATAGCGGGCGGAAAGGGCTCTCCGACGGTTTACGGAACGCATGTCCCCCTGCTGATCGCGTGGGGCGACAAGTACCGCGGAGGACGGGTCAGCGACCGTCTGGTGGACCTGACGGACTTCATGCCGACGATAGCCGACGCCATGGGGATCGAGATTCCCGAGGAGTGGGGCGCGGAAGGCATATCGCTCTACCCGGAGCTCTGCGGGCAGGAGCCGCTCGAAAGGGAGTTCTCGCTGCTGCACTTCAACCCGCTGTGGCCCCACAAGGCCTATCCGCGGGCTGCACGGTGCGCCTACGACAAGGAGTACAAATATTACTGGGACGGACGGTTCTACCACTACGCCGAAGACCCGCTGGAAGAGCATCCCCTCGACATTGCGGCCTGCCCGCCCGAGGTGCAGGCCCTCCACGCACGGCTGAAAGCCCGGGTCGACGAGCTGCCGGGATGGTATCCGGACAAGCCCGGGGCGCCGCGCCACGGCGACTACAAGAGTTTCTACGACGCCAAACCGAAGCAGTGACGCAAAAAGTCCGGCCTACTGGCCGGACTTTTTGTCCGGGGCATATTCCTGCAAAACGTAGGTCGTGAAGATCGGGAAGAACATCATGCCCAGCGACGGCAGCAGCACGCAGAAGACCTTGCCGATGGCCGTGACGGGGAAGATCTCGGCACCGACGGTCGTGACGTTCATCCACGCCCACCAGAGCGCATTGCCGAAGCCGTGGAGCTTGGGGTTGACAAGCACCTCGTAGTCATAGAAGACGAGGCCCGAGATATAGGTAAAGACCACCACGGTGAAAATATAGGCGACGAACACCCGCCGTATCTTATTGCCGCGGACCAGCCACCGCACGATGATAACCATGGCCAGGAAAGCCCGCAGCAACGGAACGAGTCCCACAAGGATGGCCCAGTCGTGGGTCATGTGCGCACCACTCCACGCGAGGATGTTCAGGTAGGGAACCGACAGGAGCAGAAACAGCAAATTGCGTCGAAAAAAGCGGGCACGGTGTTCGGCAGCGGTCCAGCGAACGAAGAAATCGCACAGGAAGACAAGGCAGACAATGAACTGAATGGTCAGGTAAGTGCCCGACATATGGACATGGTCGCCGGCGATGATCTCCCACGAAATGGCAGCGAGGAGCACCAGGCCTGCGGCGACTTTGACGGCGCCGAGCGTATTGGCAAGGTCAGCGCGGGCGGTATCGGTAAGGAACATACGTTTGTAATTTTCACGCAGTAGGTTCAAAATCAATGCCACAGCCCCTCTCGATGAATTTTTCCAGCGATTTTTTGCCCAAAGATTTTGCACGATTAAAAATTTCTATTACCTTTGCACTCGCTTTCAGCAATGGCGGGTTAGCTCAGCTGGTTAGAGCGCATGATTCATAATCATGAGGTCCCGAGTTCAAGTCTCGGACCCGCTACGAAAAGAGGTCGATATCGAAAGATATCGGCCTTTTTTACATTCATGACATAAAACATCGTATATTTGACACTTGTATAACCCGATACAGCCACGACAATGAAAACAATCGGAAAAGTCTGCTTGGGTGCAGCCGCAGGGCTCGCACTGGCGGGATGCTCGCAGGGATTCAGCGCTGCCGAACGGGAAACGATCCGCTCCGGCGGGGAGGGTATCATGCGCGTCCTGACGGTTGACGACCGCAGCGACTCGCTGACGCTGCGCCGCAAATCAGCCCCGATGGTCGAGGGCATGGAGCGTGCGGACGACTACGAAACGCTCCGCCGCCGGATGCTCGCCACGGTACAGGACCCGGAGAACACCGGTGTAGGAATAGCCGCCCCGCAGGTGGGAATCCTGCGGCGGATGATCGCCGTACAGCGGTTCGACAAGCCGGGAGAACCTTTCGAAATCTACCTGAACCCGAAGATCGTCGAATACTCCGCGGAAACAGCCCCGGGACGCGAGGGATGCCTCTCGATCCCCGACCGTTCCGGCGAGGTGAAGCGCGCGCAGCGGATCACGCTGCGCTACCGCGACGAACAGTTCGCCGAGCGGCTGGAACGCATCAGCGGCTTCACGGCCGTCATTTTCCAGCACGAGATCGACCACCTCGACGGCATTCTCTACACCGACCGGATGGAGAGAGAACTCCGTCAGGAGGAATAGCGCCGGCTCAGATCAGTTCGCGGAGGTGTTTGAGGTTGCTCTTGGCCGTGGCGACAACCTCGTCGGTACGGCCCGAGAGGATCAGTTTGGTCATGGCCAGCGCAAAGCCCTTCATCTGCCCGAATTCCACCTTCGGAGGCATTGCCAGCGCATTGGGATCGGTCTGGACACTCACGAGGACCGGCCCCGGGGTGTCGAAAGCCTTCAACAGCGTAGCTTCCGCCTGCGCAGGATCGTCAACCGAAAATCCCGTGATGCCCATAGCCCGGGCGATGGCTTCGAAGTCGGGATTGCACATATCGGTTTGACAATCGGGAAGCCCCGCAACCTCCATTTCGAGCTTCACCATACCCAGCGAACGGTTGTTGAAGACCACGATCTTCACCGGCAGCCGATATTCCACGATCGTCGCCAGATCGCCCAACAGCATCGAAAGACCGCCGTCGCCGCACAGCGCCACGACCTCCTGTCCGGGACGTGCCAGAGCCGCGCCGATAGCCATCGGAAGGGCATTGGCCATCGAGCCGTGGTTGAACGACCCGAGCATCCGGCGACGTCCCGTGGCGTGGAGATAACGGGCGCCCCAGACACAGCACATGCCCGTATCGACCGTAAAGATCGCATCGTCGGAAGCCAGCCGGTCGATCAGCGTCGCCACATATTCGGGCGCGAGGTTGCCCACACTTCCCGGCTTCGAAGCTACGGCGACCATGTCATCGCACAGTTCCCGGTATATTTTCAACTGACGGTCGAGGAACGACCGGTCGGTGTGCTCCTTCAACATCGGGAGCAATGCCTGCAGGGTGTCTTTCACATCTCCGGCCAGCCCCAGCTCGACGCGGGCCCGGCGACCGATACGCTCGGGGCGGATGTCCACCTGCGCAATGCGGCACTCCTGCGGCAGGAACGAGTCATAGGGAAAATCGGTGCCCAGCAGGATCAGCAGGTCCGATTCGTGCATGCTGCCATAAGCCGACGGAAGCCCCAGCAAGCCCGTCATGCCGATTTCAAAGGGATTGTCGTACTGCACCTCCATCTTGGATTTGAAACTGTAAGCCACGGGGGCTTTCAGCAGGCTTGCCAACTGCACTACCTCGTCGTGGGCCTCGCGGGCGCCGATGCCGCAGAAGAGCGTGATACGCTCGGCCGAGGCGATCATCCCGGCCAACTGGCGGAGCTCGCCGTCCTGCGGGCGGAAAATGCTGTGCGACGGCAACGGACCCGGAGCCCCGGGACTCTCGGCACAGGGACACGCGGCCACGTCGCCCGGAAGCCCTATCACGGCGACCTCGCGTTTGTGAAGGGCGTGCTGCAGGGCGGCAGGCAGCATCCGTGCGAACTGTACGGGCGTAACGGCCATCTGGTTGTAGCCGCTACAATCGTCGAAAAGGCGGATCGGACTGGTCTCCTGGAAATAGCCCGTGCCGAATTGGTCCGAAGGGCAGGTCGAGGCGATGGCCAGCACGGAGCAGTTGCTCCGGTGGGCGTCGTAAAGTCCGTTTATCAGGTGTACGTGTCCCGGACCGCTGCTGCCTGCGCAGCAGGCAAGTCCGTTGAGTTCGGCTTCGGCGGCGGCCGCAAAGGCCCCGCTCTCTTCGTGTCGCATGTGTATCCACCGGACGGTTCCGGCACGGCGCACGGCATCGTTGACTTCGTTCAGGCTGTCGCCCGTAACCGCATAAATGTGGCGGATACCCGCGCTGCAGATCGTTTCGACCAGCTGGTCGGCTACTTTCTTTCCCATAATATTTGGATTTTCAAATGCTTGCATCACCCCCGGAAGCATCCAAGATCAATACCAAAGTTACCGAAAAAAAGTTCCGCCCGCAACGCGTTCGGGCGCTGCGGACGGAAAAGTACGCGGAAAGAATGTTACTGACTATTCGATCTCTATCAGGACGGCGTCGGTGGCGACCGTCTCGCCCGGAGCGACGAGAATCTGTTTTACCTTACCGGCAAAATCGGTCGCAATGGCGTTCTCCATCTTCATCGCCTCGAGGATCAGGACCTCCTGTCCAGCTTTCACCTCGTCCCCGATCCGGACCTTAATTTCAATCACACGGCCCGGCAGCGGAGCCGTCACGGTGTTACCCGTGATCGAGACCTTCGCCTCTTCGGTGTGCTTCTCCTCGGCTTTGACGGCGGGTTCGGCGGGTTTCGAAGCCTCATAGGCCTTCACTTTCATGTCGGTGAGGAACGTCTTGGCCACGAGCGGGAACAGTTCGAGCAGCAGCACCTCCTTCTCGTTGGCCGCGAGCTTCACGCCGCCGGCCTCGGGCAGTTCGGGATTGGGCTGCATCTGATATTTCGACGTGTCGTAGGGAGTCTCCTCGCGGACGCCGCAAATCTTAAAACGGAATTCGGGATCGATCTTCACCGGCGTCTTGCCGTACTCGCCCTTGACCAGTCCCACGAACTGCGACGACTTGTTGGTGTACATCGGACGTCCGGCCTTCTCGTCGAGGGCGCAGTTGACGGCCTGGGCACCCACGATCTGCGAGGTCGGGGTCACCAGCGGCGGCAGGCCCGCAGCCAGGCGCACCGTCGGAATCAGCTCCATGGCGCGGGGCAGAATCTCTTCGGCCTTGAGCTGTTTGAGCTGGGCGACCATGTTCGAATACATGCCTCCGGGGATTTCAGCCTTCTGGACCAGCTCGTTGGGAGCCGGGAAGCCGAAATAGGCTTCGATCCTGCGGCAGGCGTCGAGCGTGGCATCCTCGTCGTCACGCTGGGCGGCGGCAATGGCCTTGTCGAACAGCGCGTCGATCTCGTCGGGTAGCGTGTCGGTCAGCGGATTGAATGCTTTGGGTTCGGGTTTCTCGACACCGAACACCGACTGGTTGAGCTCCTTGCGGATATCGCGCAGCTGGGTGTTGATCTTGGCGACAGCCTCCATGTTGACACCCGTCTCGATGCCCAGTTTCTTGCAGAAAACGTGGATCAGCTCGATGGCCGGAGCACCGGTGCCTTCAGCGAAATACCAGCAGTTTGTATCCACGACATCGACCCCGGCGATAATGGCCGAGAGCACCGAGGCCAGTCCGTAACCCGGCGTGCAGTGGGTGTGGAAATCGACGGGAATCGAAAGGTTCTTTTTAAACAGCCGCACGAGCGTGGCGACACGGCGCGGCGGGATGAGTCCCGACATATCTTTAATGGTAATCATGTCGGCGCCCAGCGCGGCCATCTGCTTGGCCTTGTCGAGGAAATAAGCGTCGGTGAAGACCGGCTTGGGATTCGACTTGCCCGTCAATTTGGCCCAAAAGCCCAACTCGGGATATTTCGGATCGACGGTGTAGCAGACCGCGCAATCGGCGATGCCGCCGTACTGTTTGACGTATTTCACGGTCGACTTCACGTTGTCCACATCGTTCAGGGCATCGAAGATACGCATGATTCCCAGACCGCTCTGGATCGAATTGCGGCAGAAGCCGTCGATGATTTCGTCCGTATAGGGCGAGTAGCCGAATAGGTTGCGGCCCCGCGAAAGCGCCGTAAGTTTCGAGACATTGCCCACCGCCTTGTAGATCGTTTCGAGACGCGTCCAGGGGTTCTCGTTGAGGTAACGCATCACCGAGTCGGGTACAGCGCCTCCCCAGACCTCCATCGCATAGAAGTTGGCATCTTTGTAGAACGGCAGGCAGCGGTCGATCTGCTCCTGGTTCATACGCGTTGCAAAGGACGACTGCTGGCCGTCGCGCAACGTAAGGTCTCTGATTTTGAGATTTCTCGCCATTTTTGTACTATTGATTTAAGGGTTCTTTGGCACAAATCTATTGTTATTTCAATAACAAAGGTAATAAACCCTTATGAATATACAACTATTTTCCGGGAAATTTTCAGCGAAATCGACACGTTTGCTTACTTATTGTGACGAAAAGTCCGGAAAACCGCCTCAGTGTTCCGAACCGTCGTCCGGAACGAACAATTCGCGGTCGGGTTTGCCGTCGAGATACCTGCGTTTGAAAAGGTTGACGCAGAAGACGAACATCGCCAGCATCAGCGGCCCGAAGATGACGCCCATGAACCCGAAAAGCGACAAGCCGATAAAAACCCCAAAGATGGTGATGAGCGGATGCGTGTCGGCCATCTTCTTCTGCATGACCATACGCACGAGGTTGTCCACCTGCGTAATCACCAGCCCGCCGTACATCGCCAACCCGATCCCCTGCCCCCAGTCGCCGTCGAGCCCCATATAAACGGCGAGCGGCAGCCACACGAGAGCAGTGCCTACGATCGGAAGGATTGTCGAAAAACAGGTCAGCACCCCCCAGAACAACGGTGCGGAGACCCCGAAAACCAGGTAGCCGACATAGGCTACGATGCCCTGAGAGACGGCCAGCAACGGAATGACGATGGCGTTCGAACGGACGATCATGTGGATTTCGCGCATCACGTTGCGCGCCATGCGGCGGTTGAAAGGCAGGAGCTCCCGGCAGTAGGTCTCCATGCGCAGGCCGCCGATGAGCATGAAATAGAGCACGAACAACAGCACGACGATATTGACGCCGAAGTCGAAAAGGCCGCCGACAATCCACTGCCCCATCCGGGGAATGAATGCCATAAGCGACTGGACGTTGCTCTTCTGGAGCATGTCGTAGCCCGTCTTTTCGCGGATCAACCCGGCAACGTGTTTCACAGGCGTCAGAATCGAGTCGGGATCGAGCGCGGCGCCCTGGATTTTGTCGACGACCATCCAGACAATCAAACTGATCGGGATCAGGAAGAACAGCACGGCCTCGCCCAGCAGCAGCGAGGCGGCGAGGCTCCGTCTCCACCGCCGCCGCTCGCACAGGAACCACATCTGCCTACGCAGCAGCACGTAGATCGTGACGGCCCCCAGCAGACCTCCCAGAAAGGGCGTCAGCTCGACGAAGATCGTCACGCCCAGCCCCACGATCAGGACGAAAAGCGAGTAATGCCAATATTTCTCACGGGTCGAAAGCATACCCCGCCCCAGCGCAAGTAACGTGCCGCAGGCTTCCGAAGCCGATTCTGCAAATTGTTGAAATATCGCAAAATAAAAACGCATGTTCTGTTGCGGCACAAAAATATTTGATTTATATTTGCGTCGTGGAAATTATGGTTGGCATTGTCCATATATCGGCTCATCGTAAATCCGGGTACCATCGGAACATGGTTCCCTTTTGGCGAAAGCGGAGGTATATGCAAGAATAGAAATACGAGGGATATTCCTGTGAAAGGGAATGTCCCTCATGCTTTTACAATATCGTTAAATTCCGAGTCCCGCAATGGAAACGAGCGAAACAGAATTACCTTTGCGATGAACAAAAAATGCATATTTTAACCCAATTTTTCAATTAAATTTCTAAGTGTATGAAGAAACTTTTTCTACTCATGCTCACGATTTTCGCCTATTGCGCAGTGAATGCGCAGGTGACGACGTCGGGAATGAACGGTACGGTAGTCGACCAGAACGGACAGCCGCTCGTCGGCGCCACGGTCATTGCCGTCCACACCCCTTCGGGTACGCAGTACGGTGCCGTGACCGACAAGAACGGTAACTACAACCTGCAAGGCCTGCGCACGGGCGGTCCGTATTCGGTGACCTTCTCGTTCGTAGGCTACCAGTCGGTCGAGTTCCCGGGACTGATGCTGTCGCTGGGCCAGACCCTCAAACGCGACGCGTTCTTAAAGGACAGCCAGGAGCTCGAGGCCGTGGTCATCAAAGCCGACGGCCGGAACAGCTCGATGAATGTCAACCGTGCGGGTGCCATCACCAGCATCTCCAACGAGCAGATCGAACTGATGCCTACGGTGAACCGCAGCATGAACGACATCATGAAACTCACGCCGCAGGCTTCGTCTACCACGTCGGGTCTGGCTATCGGCGGCGGTAACTACCGTCAGTCGTATGTGACGGTCGACGGTGCCGCGTTCAACAACATGTTCGGTATCGGCGGCAACCTCCCCGCAGGCGGCTCGCCCATCTCGCTCGACGCTCTGGAACAGGTTTCGGTATCGGTAACCCCCTTCGACGTACGCCAGAGCGGCTTCACGGGCGGTGCCATCAACGCCGTCACCAAGTCGGGTACCAACGACCTGAAAGTATCGGCATACCTCTATTCCAAGAGCGACCAGCTCCAGGGCGACAAGTACGACGGAGGCAAACTGTCGCTGAGCGAAATGCGTGACAACACGCTCGGATTCAGCATCGGCGCCCCGATCATCAAAAACAAGCTCTTCGTCTTCGCCAACTTCGAGCGCGAATGGAACACCACCCCGGGCACGTCGCGTCTGGCGCGCACCAGCGACAGCCAGGATTTCGGCGGCAACACACAGTACAACCGTCCGACAACCACAAAACTCGACGAGATGAGCAAGTTCCTGATCGATACCTACGGCTATAACCCCGGTGCTTATCAGGACTATTCGGTAAAGACGCCCGGCTACAAGCTTATGGCCCGTGTGGACTGGAACATCAACCGCAACCACGCGCTCAATGTACGCTTCAGCCGAACCCAAAACAAATATTCGGCGGCCCCGTCGTCGTCGATCTCACCGTTCGAAGCCGGAAAAGTATACGACAAGGATACCTATGGTCGTCTCTCGAACTACGCCATGTATTTCGAAAACTCGCGCTACTATCAGGAGCAGAACTTCACGTCGGTAGCCGCCGAACTGAACTCGCGTTTCCTCGACAGCCGTCTGACCAACACGCTGCGTTACACCTATTCGCATCAGTATGAGCCGCGCAGTTATGACGGCGGCATCTTCCCGACGGTGGACATTCTGGAACCCGCTCTCATCTCCGACAACAAGAGCGTCAGCGCCTTGTACGCTTCGTTCGGTCTCGATCCCTTCACCGAAGGTAACCTGCGTGAAGTATCGACGCATATCGTGACCGATGAGATCGGCTACACGATCGGTAAAAACCGACTGGTGGCAGGTCTGCAGTTCGAGCACAATTTCACAACCAATGGATACCAGCAGGGCGGCGCAGGTTATTATGTTTACGAAAGTTGGGACGATTTCAAAAACAACAAAAAACCGCTGGCGTTTCGTATTGCCCACGGCAACAACGACGGGCTGGAGCAAGCATATCCTTCGTTCACCCACATGCAGTACTCGATTTACCTGCAGGATGAGATCAGTTTCAGTGACCGTTTCAAGGCAACCGTCGGAGTGCGTTTCGAAGTTCCGGTCTATCCGTCGATCGCAGACAACGAGAACAAGGAGTTCACGGAGAAGTTCGCCGACTACGGCGGCTACAAGACCTCTGATATGCCCAAGGCACGTCTGTCGGTAGCTCCCCGCGTGGGTTTCAACTGGGACATGACCGGCGAGCGCAAGTATATCCTCCGCGGTGGTACGGGAATTTTCACCGGCCGCCTGCCGTTCGTATGGCTCGTATCGGTTGCCGGAAATAGTAACTGCATCCAAAACGGTCTGACGCTTTACAAAAGCGATGTCGGTGAAAACGGGATGCCTTCGTTCCACACCAACGTCAGCGACATGCTGAAAGACGTATATGGCGGAGCCTATCAGAAGCAAGACCTGCCGGCCAACGCATCGCCAACCATCCTGGACAAAAAACTCAAGATGCCTTCGACTTGGAAGAGTTCGCTGGCACTGGACCTGAAACTGCCGGGCGATGTCAATCTCAATATCGAGGGTATCTACAACAAGGATATCAATTCCGTGACCGTGAAAAAACTCGGCATGGTCGAGAAAGAGGGCGGCATCCAGCTTCCGGGCGAACCTGAGGCACGTACGTATTGGGTAAGCCAAGGTATCAAGAACAGCGAGCCGAAGCCCAAAGATATCAACCCCTATTTGATCACCAACACAGACGATGTAGACGGTTACTATGCTTCGATCTCGGCACAGGTGTCGAAAACCTGGGGCTTCGGCCTTTCAGTGATGGCTGCCTATACCTATTCGAGCGCCAAGAACGTGATCGACGGTATCGGCGACCAGGTAACCTCGGCATTCAGCACCAACACGTTCAACAAGAATGGTTCGAACGTGCCCGAAACCGGTTTTGCATCCTACGTATCGCCCCATCGTATCCTCCTCAATGTAGGTTACCGCCTTGCCAACAAAAACGGCGCCTCGAATTTCGGTCTCTACTACGAGGCAAGTCAACTCGGTTACATCGGCAACTACTCCTACTCACGCTACTCTTACACGATGTATGTGCAGAGCGGCAACTACCAGAATGCCGTAACGAACGATCGCGGCGCTGTGAATCTGCTCTACATCCCGACCCGCTCGGAACTCGACGGCATGCCGTTTACGTCAGACGAGAACAAAGAGGCGTTCTGGAACTTTATCCAGAAGGACAGCTATCTTTCCGACCACGTCGGTGAATACTCCAAGCGTGGAGGGGCTGTGATGCCGTGGTATCACACGCTGAATTTCCGCTTCTCGCAGGATTTCTATGTCAACGTCAAAGGCAAGCGCAACACGATCTCCCTCGGCCTCGATGTCACCAACCTGGCCAATATGCTCAACCGCAACTGGGGTAACATCAAGCGCATGAATACCAGTTCGATCCTGGCATGGGACGGCACCAATTACACATTCACCGCACCCAAATGGTCGAAATACGCCAGCACGGTATCGACCTGGTCGGCGATGTTCAGCATCCGCTACACCTTCAACTAATCCTTCGGGATCGTATAATAAAGGAGGGCAGGTTTTCACCTGCCCTCCTTTATTTATAGATTAAGTTACAGCAACCGGCTCCGCAGGGCGTCGCACGCGGCCTCGGGATCGCGGTGATCGAAGACGAAACCGTGGATGCCGAGAGCGGCAGCGGCCTCGATATTGGCTTCGCGGTCGTCGATGAAGAGCGTTTCCGATGGCGTCAGGCCATAGCGTTCGAGCAGGATTTCGTAGATGCGCGGTTCGGGCTTCACGGTGTGCTCCTCGCATGAAACGACCTCACCGTCGAAAAGCCCGTAGACGGGGAAACGGCGCAGGAAGTCAATGAACTCGCGCGACATGTTCGAAAGCACATAGAGCTTATACCCCGCCGCTTTCAGGTCGCCGATGAGCCGTTCGGTGGGTTTCACGGGTTCCTGCAGGTCGATGGCCAACTGGAGGATGGCGGAGCAGGCCTCCACGGACCGTCCGGTCATTTCGCTGACGGTGACGGTCACCTCGTCCAGCGTCGAGGTGCCGCGATCGTACTCCTCCCAGAAGAACGGCATCCGCGGGGCGCGGAGGAAGCTGAAAAATTCGATCAGTTCGGGAGTACACTTGCTTTTATCGCGGGCGAACAGCACGCCGCCCAGGTCGAAAACGATGTTTTTCATGCCGTAAAGATACGAAAAAACCGGATGAGCGCAAAAACCGATCAAAACGCTTCGGTAAAACGTTCCGGCCAAGAAAAATGTCGTTGCGACGCCGAAAACAATTAAAATCCCGGTTGGTGCGGGATTTGCAGGGGGCTCCGGAAAACCTTATCGCTATGAATCACGGTATAAGCATTCTTTTCCGGGCCATCCCGCTCGCAATGGCCGCCTTCTGTTTCGCATACGGAGCCTATATCTTTTCGGCCGGGACCGATACGGCGCGTCTCACGGCAGGACCCGTCGTCTTCTACCTCGGGGCGATCTGCATCGCGCTCTACTGCACCGCGGCAACGATCATCCGGCAGATCATCGGCACCTACACCGCCGCCGCGAAGTACCTCTTCCCGGCAATCGGCTATACATTCGCCGTGCTGACGCTCGTCAGCGGCGCCTTCATCATCTCGTCGCAGTGGACCGGGGCGCTGGTCACCGGACACGTCGTCTGCGGACTGGGACTCATCACGACCTGCGTGGCCACGGCGGCCACCTCGTCGACCCGTTTCAGTCTGATCCCCAAAAACTCCGCCGACGACACCTTTTCGATAAACCCTGCGGGATTCACCCGGGCACAGTCGTCGCTGCTGATCTTCATCGTCTCGGCCGTCGCCGTCGTCGCCTGGATCTGGTGCATCCTGCTCTACGTGTTCGGAACGCTCCCGGCACACATCGTCGCAGGCAGCGTGATGTTCGGCATCGCCTGCGTCTGCACGTCGCTCATCGCGCTGGTCGCCAGCATCGCCCGGCAGGCCCGCGGCAGCTATACGATGACCGAAAAGCGCAAATGGATGAGTCTCGTGCTGACGATGGGCGCGCTGGCCTTCGTGCTGGGACTGATCCTGATCTTCGTCTTCTGGGGTGAGACGATCAATTTCGTGGGATTCGTGCTGATCGGACTGGCGCTGATCTGCTGGAGCATTTCGAGCAAGGTGATCCTGCTGGCAAAGATCTGGCATGCCGATTTCCCGCTGGCCAACCGCATCCCGATCATCCCCGTACTGACGGCCCTGACGTGTCTTTTCCTCGCGGCGTTCCTCTACGAAGGGGCTTTCTTCCACGCTAAATTTTTCGTCCCGGCGCGCGTACTGTCGGGTTTCGGAGCCATCTGCTTTACGCTCTACTCCATCGTCTCGATCCTCGAGAGCGGAGCCGGCAAAAAAGCATAGTCCGACATAATAACATAACGGCCAACAAGTTAAAGCCTAACAGCCGGCATCTTTTCACGATGCCGGCTGCTTTTTTACGATTTTGTCACAGGAAAGTATTCCGTCTTTGTGAAAAACTTTCTTATCTTTGAACCGCAGGCCGGCGCACGGCACGCTCGCAAACCCGAACAAACGCCCATGAAATTCACTTTCGGCAGACAGCAAAACGACAGCGAATTGATCTCCGCGATCATTCGGGGCGATGTCGGCGCCTATGAACAACTCTTCGTGCGCTACTACCCCACGCTCCTGCATTTCATTCGCGGCATGCTCAAAGACGACCACATGTCCGAGGACATCGCCCAGAATATCTTTATGAAGCTCTGGATACACCGCGAAAAGCTCGACAGCACGCAGTCGGTCAAAAACTACCTGTTCGTACTGGCCAAGCACGAAATATACAACATTTTCAAAGCCAAGCGCACCACCATGCTCTCGCTGCTGCCCCAGCTCAGCGACCGCGACGTAGCGGACCGCGGGGCCTCGGCCGAAGAGCAGTACAATTACACGGAACTGAACGCGTTGCTGATGCAGGGCATCTCGAAAATGCCGCCCCAGCGGCAGCTGATTTTCCGCATGAGCCGTTACGAGCACCTCTCCAACCGCGAGATCGCCGAACGGCTGGGGCTCTCGGTACGCACCGTCGACAAGCACATCGAACTGGCGCTGAAAGACCTCCACAGCACCCTCTGTTGATTTTTCCGTTTTTTTTCGATTTTTTTGCAGTTCCGGTTACGCAATCGGGACCGTTCGGTTGTTCTTTATACAGCAGGATGACCGGAGGAAGGCTCCGCATCCGGCGGCGAACAGAGAAAAAGGACCTATGACCAAGTTAAACGAATATTTCGACAATGAACTCTCCGCGCAGGAGCAGCTCGAAGTCCAGATGTGGCTCGCCGAACACGGGGATAACCCGGATTCGGAAGCACAATTGGCCGAGCTTTTCGACAGCCTGCACGTTGACGACGACGCAGCGGCCCGTGCGGCTTTCGGACACGTCGTCCACCGGCTCGGGATCGCCGGAGGACAGCAGTCCGCACCCTCGCGCCGTGCGCGTATCGTCACCTGGAGCCAGCGTATCGCCGCTGTGCTCGTCGTTCCGCTCCTGTGCGCCGTCTGGCTGCTCTACGCCGACCGCAAGCCGGAGGTGGAATGGCTCGAGCAACAGATTCCGTACGGTGAAACTGCCTCCCTGACACTCCCCGACGACACGCAGCTGCACCTGAACTCCGGCAGCCGCATCACCTATCCGTCGGCTTTCACGGGCAAAGAGCGCCGCATCTTCGTCGAGGGCGAACTGTTCGCCGACGTGGCGAAAAATCCCCGCCAACCCTTCGTCATCCAGTCGGGCGAAGTCGGCATCCGCGTTCTGGGAACCCGGTTCAACTTCAAATCCTACGCGAATACCGACTGTATCGAGGTGCTGCTGGTCGAAGGCTCCGTCCGGTTCGACATCAACACCCAAACGCGCAAACAACAGTTGATGATGAAGCCCGGCGACATGGTGCAGTACGACCGCGCCACGGGTGACATCGACTTCACGACGTTCCAGCCCGAACATTTCAAATCCTTCGCCGACGACCGGGCCATCCATTTCTTCAACCTGCGCATGCGCGACATCGCCTCGGACCTCGAACGGCTGTTCGGCACGCACATCGTCATCCTCGACGAAGCGCTCGCCCAGGCCCGCTATTTCGCCTATTTCACCAACAACGAAAATCTGGACCAGATACTTTCAGCCATCAATTCCGATCACAAAATGCAAATCCTGCGCCGCGACGGAGTCATCTACCTCTCGTCGAACCGATCCCGTTGAATTTCTTTCCCCGAAAACAAACCTGACACATAAACCCGAAATGCCTATGAGAGACTGACCGACCCTCCCACCGCTTTCCTTTTTCTGTTCCTTTTCTGTGACCCGCCCGGATGCCACTGACCCCGGCATGCCCGCCTTTAACTCGAACCTAAAATAAACCTATCATGGGAAACGACTACAATCGTCGGGGAACTCGCTTCGCGAGACTCCTCTACCTGGTTATTCTCTGTATGTTACTCAGCCCTGCCGCGGTGTTCGCCCAGGCGAAGAGAATCAACCTCGAATTGAAGAACGTAACCGTTCAGGAGGCCATAGCCACGCTGAACCGTACGGAAAATTACTCCATCATCGTCAGTTCGGACGAGGTGGACCTCACCAAACGCATCTCCGTTTCGGCCAAAAACGCCACCATCCGCGAAGTCCTCGACCAGGTATTCGCCGGGCAGGAGGTGACCTGCACCATCGACGGACACCGCATCTCCGTCACCAAAAAACAACCCGCGGCAGCGTCCAAACCGACCGCCGCACCGAACTCCGTGCACGGACGGGTGACCGATGTCAAAGGACAGCCGATCATCGCCGCCACGGTGGCCGTCGAGGGCACCCAGAAAGGTACGCTGACGGGTGTGGACGGCGATTTCGAACTGACGGACATAAAGTTCCCCGCCAGGCTCAACGTATCCTACCTGGGTTATATCTCCCAGATCGTAGAGGTTAAGGGGGGGGGAAATTCACCGCTTGAGATCGTCCTGAAAGAGTCGGACAACCTGATGGACGAGGTGGTCGTCGTGGGCTACGGCACGCAGCGGCGGGCCAACCTCTCGGGCGCCGTGGCGACCATCAGCGGCAAGGATCTCAACGCCCGTCCGGTGGTATCGGCCGCCAACGCCCTGCAGGGCGCCGACCCTTCGGTGAACATCACCTTCGGAACGGGTTCTCCCGAATCGTCCTACGCCATCAACATCCGCGGCTCGATCTCGCTCAACAGCGGTTCGCCGCTCGTGCTGGCCGACGGCGTGGAGGTGAGCCTCAGCCAGATCAACCCCAACGACATCGAATCGGTGTCGGTGCTCAAAGACGCCTCGTCGTGCGCCATCTACGGCGCCAAGGCGTCGGCCGGCGTAGTGCTCATCACCACCAAGGCGGGCAAGAAGGGCGACCGTGCGCGCGTCTCCTACAACGGCCGCTTCGGCTGGGCCAGCAACACCACCTCGACCGATTTCATCGACACGGGTTACGACCACGTGCGTATCGTCAACCAGTTTATGAACGACTCGTCGGACGGCACGATGAACATCTTCCGCTACACCGAGGAGAACGGCGGCCTGCAAAAGCTCTACGACCGCCGCAACGACCGCACGGAGCATCCCGACCGTCCGTGGGTCGAGGTGGGCGACGACGGCAAGTACTACTATTACGGCAATTTCGACTGGTACGGCTATTTCTACAACCGCGTGCGTTCGCAGCAGGAGCACAACCTCTCGCTCTCGGGCGGAACCGACAAGGTGACCTACTACGCCAGCGGCCGCTTCTACCAGCAGTACGGCATGTTCAACATCAACAAGGACAAGTACACCGACTACGCCTTCCGCACCAAGGTTTCGGCCCAGATGACCCCGTGGCTGAAATACTCGAACAACATCAGCTTCGACACCTCGGGCTACAAATACGGCGGCCACTCCGACTACGAGGGTACGATCAACGCCCTGCAATCGAACATCTGCGCCGCATTCGTCCCCTACAACCCCGACGGCTCGATCGTGCAGTACGTCAACCAGCTGGGCAAGAACTCCCCGATCGGCGCCGGACGCGGCGGACAGATGACCGCCGACCGTTCGAAGAACTCGAAGGAGAACCGCTACCTGACGCTCTCGAACCAGTTCGACATCACGATCGCCAAGAAACTCGTACTGACGGCGGCCTATGACTACCGCCAGCGCGACCGGCTCTACAAATACCGCAACAACACGTTCGAATACTCGCGTCAGGAGGGTGTCATGGAGACCTTCACCTCGGGATCGGTCGAGAACTCCTACCGCGAAGTGCACTACGGCTACAAGGGCCACAACGTCAACATCTACGGCACCTACGAGAACTCGTGGGGCGGCCACCACTTCAAAGCCACCGCCGGCGGCCAGTACGAGGATTACCGCTCCACGTCGCTCGACGTGAAGCAGACCGACCTGTCGAGCGACAACATCGACTCGTTCACCGTGGCGACGGGTCCCATCACCCTCTCGCAGTCGATCTCGGCCTACCGCACGCTGGGATTCTTCGGCCGCGTGAACTACGACTACGAGGGGCGTTACATCTTCGAGGCGAGCGCCCGCGGCGACGGTTCGTCACGCTTCGAGCCCGACCACCGCTGGGGATTCTTCCCCTCGGCATCGGCCGCATGGCGCATCAGCGAGGAGTCGTTCTTCGAACCCGTGCGGGACGTGATGAACAACCTCAAACTGCGGCTCTCGGTGGGCAGCCTGGGCAACCAGCAGGTCTCCAACTACGCCTACATCGAGCAGATCAGCACCGACAACCAGATGAGCTACACCTTCGACGGACTGGAAAAGGCCTATTACGCCAACGTCTCCGACCCGCTGTCGTCGGGACTCACGTGGGAGACCGTGACCACCTACGACGTGGGCCTCGACGTGGGCCTGCTGAACGGCCGGCTCAATTTCACGGGCGACTACTACATCCGCGACACGAAGGACATGCTCACCACCTCGCTCACCCTGCCCGACGTCTTCGGCGCCAAGACCCCGAAGGCCAACTGCGCCAACCTGCGCACCAAAGGCTGGGAGATCACCCTGAGCTGGCAGGACGAGTTCCAACTGGCCGGCAGCCCCTTCTCCTACAACGTGTCGGCCTCGGTGGGCGACTACATCACCAAGATCACCAAATACCACAACCCCGACCGGCTGATCTCGGACCACTACGTAGGCAAGACGCTGGGTGAAATCTGGGGTTATCACGTCGAAGGGCTGTTCAAGACCGACCGCGAAGCCGCCGAATACCAGGCCACGATCGACGACAAGGCGGTCAACAACCGCGTGTACCAGTGCAAGGGCCCCGCCGGCAACTACCTGCGCGCGGGCGACGTGCGCTTCGCCGATCTCGACGGCGACAACGTCATCTCCGAAGGTTCGGGCACGGTGGACGATCCGGGCGACAAGCGCATCATCGGCAACTCGCTGCCGCGTTACAACTACTCGTTCCGCGTGGGATTCAACTGGATGGGCTTCGACGTGTCGGCCTTCTTCCAGGGCATCGGACGCCGCGACTGGTATCCGGCCGCCGGACAAGCATCCTACGATTTCTGGGGTCCCTACGCGTTCCCGCCCACCTCGTTCATCCACAAGGATTTCTATGCGGACTGCTGGTCGGAGGACAACCGCAACGCCTACTTTCCCCGTCCGCGCGGCTACAACGCCTATGCGGGAGGCTCGCTGGGCGAGAAAAACGACCGCTACCTCCAGAACCTCGCCTACCTGCGCCTGAAAAACCTCACGATCGGTTACACCGTGCCGCAGAAACTCACGCGCAAGATCGGCATCGACCGCGCCCGCGTCTATTTCTCGGGCGAAAACCTCTGCTACTGGTCGCCGCTGAAAAGGCACAACAAGACCATCGACCCCGAGCTGGCCGGATCGGGCAGCACGAACAAAGCCGATTCCGGAACGGGATACGCCTATCCCAAGACCCTCTCGGTAGGCGTCGACATCAGCTTCTAACGCATAAAGAGAACGACAGATGAAAACACTGCACAAAATATTGGCAACCCTGCTGCTGGGCGCCGCCTGCTCGGGCTGCGACCTGACCCTCATACCCGAAGATACGGTCACTCCGCAAACCTACTTCCAGTCGGAAGTGGACCTCCGCCTGTGGACCAATCAGTTCTACACGCTGCTCGACTCCCCCGACAGCGCCTCGGGACTCAACGCCGACGACATGGTGGACAAGAGCATGGGCGACGTGATCTCGGGAACCCGCATGGCCTCCGACGAGAGCGGCTGGACCTGGACCTCCCTGCGCAAAATCAACTACTACCTGCAAAATTCCCACAACTGCACCGACGAGGCAGCCCGCACCAAATACGACGGCGTGGCCTACTTCTTCCGCGCCTATTTCTACTACGTGAAGGTGCGCCGCTACGGCGACGTGCCCTGGTACGACACGGTGATCGGCTCCGCAGAGGAGGACCTGCTGAAAAAGCCCCGCGAGGACCGCGGCGTCATCATGGACCACGTGATGTCCGATCTCGACGACGCGATCGACATGCTCCCGCGCGACAAGGACGTAGCCCGCGTGACCCGCTGGGCGGCGCTGGCCTTCAAATCGCGCGCCGCACTCTACGAAGGCACGTGGCGTAAGTACCGCGGCCTGCCCGACGCCGACAAATACCTCCAGCAGGCGGCCGACGCCGCAGCGACATTCATCGCCGAGAGCGGGTACTCGCTCTACAAGGAGGGCGCGGAGCCTTACCGCGACCTCTTTTGCAGCGACGACGCCAAGCAGAACGAGGTCATCCTCGCCCGTCTCTACAATTTCGAGGGGCTGAACCTCTCCCACAGCGTACAGTTCAACATCCGCAATGCGGCGGCTGGTTTCACCCGCCGTTTCATGAACCACTACCTGATGGCCGACGGCTCGCGTTTCACCGAAAAGACAGGACACGAAACGATGTTCTACACCGAGGAGACCGCAGGCCGCGATCCGCGCATGGCGCAGACCGTACTCTGCCCGGGATACGTCGCCAAGGGCGAAAGCTCGGCCACGCCGAACGACATGACCTCGATGACGGGTTACGAGCCGATCAAATTCGTCTCGACGGCCGCCCACAGCGGCGCCTCGAAAGGCACGGCGGACTGGCCGCTGCTGCGCACGGCGGAGGTCTATCTCAACTATGCCGAAGCCAAGGCCGAGCTGGGTACGCTGACGCAGGACGACCTGACCGTTTCGATCGACAAGATCCGTGAACGCGCCGGCATGGGCGGACTCGACATGGAGGCCGCCAACGCCGATCCCGATCCGTTCCTCCTGGCCTGCTACCCCAATGTCACGAAAAGTGCCAACACGGGCGTGATCCTCGAAATCCGCCGCGAGCGCACCGTGGAGATGGTCATGGAAGGCCTGCGCATGTGGGACATGTTCCGCTGGAAGGAGGGTGCGCAGATGGTCAACGAGACGGCACCCTACTACGGCATCTATTTCCCCGGTCCGGGTCTTTACGACATGGACGGCGACGGCAAAAACGATCTGGAACTCTACGCCGCGCAGCAGACCAGCACCCCGGCCGACGGGCTGACGGTGCTGAAAATCGGTTCGGACATCGTCCTCTCCGAAGCCGCCGACAACCGCGGCTACGTCGTGGCATGGAGCGCCCTGAAATACACCTGGAACGAAGAACGCGACTACCTGTGGCCCATTCCGGCCGACCAGCGCGTACTGACGGGCGGACTGCTGACCCAGAATCCCGGATGGACCGACAGCACCAATTTCGACTGATGCTTACTGCAACCCGATAAAAACAAACGGCAATGAAACGAACCATGATAACAACGCTTTTGGCATCGGTCCTCCTCTTCGCGGGCGGGTGCAGCGACAACTTCGACGACTCCGCGCTGTGGAAAGGCGTCGACGAGATATACAACCAACTCACCGAACTCGAAAAACAGGCCGACGAACTCAACGGCCAGGTGCGGCTGCTCGCGTCCGTCGTCAACGGCGGGGTCATAACCTCGATCACGCAGGACGCCGAGGGTAACGATGTCGTCCGCTTCAAAGGCGCCGATAACGTCGAACACAGCGTCACCGTCGCCACGAAGGACGACGTGACCACGGCGCCGATCCTCGGCACGAAGGAGGATGGCGGCGTGCTCTACTGGACGACCACCGCCGGAGGCAAAACCGACTTCCTGAAAGACACCGACGGGGCCAAAATACCCGTCGCCGGACGCACGCCCGAAGTGGCCGTCGACAAGGAGGGCTACTGGACCGTCAACGGCCGGCGGCTGACCGACGCGGCGGGCAGCCCGCTGAAAGCCGAAGGCAAGGAGCGATCGCTCATCACCGGCATCTCGCGCGATGCCAACGGCAACGCCGTCTTCACGCTGGGCGACGGCTCGACGGTGTCGGCTCCGGTCTTCGACGCCTTCAACATCGTCCTCAAAGTCGGCGACACCGTACTCGGGGACGAATACGTCGTCGAGGACGCCTCGCAGCCGCTCACGATCGGCTACGAAATCACAGGCGAGAAGGCCGGCGAAACGATCCTCAAAATCATGCGCGCCGAAAAGCTCACGGCCACGGCCGACACCGCCGCCGGAACCATCGCCGTCGCCTTCGGCAATGCGTTCGAGGAGGGCAGCTTCGCCGTGATGCTCTGCGACACGGAGGAGAACGTTCTGATCCGCGTCGTGCGCCTCGCGGCCAAAAGCGCGAAGCCCGAATACTACGGCATCAAAACCGCCGAGGATCTGCGCAAATTCGCCGAGGCCGTCAATTCCGGACGCAGTTACGACCGCTACCGCGACGAGAGCGGCGACGTGGTGCTGCTGGGCGACATCGACATGACGGGCACGACGGAATGGACGCCGATCGGCACGGCTGAAAATCCTTTCACGGGCAAATTCGACGGCAAAGGTTATGCCCTCAAAAACATCGACTGGACGGCCGACGCTGCGAAATCGACGGCACACGGCCTGTTCGGCGTGCTGAACCAGGCCACCGTCCGGAACCTCACGGTCGGCGCTGCGGGCGACAAGCTCACCGTCCGGGGAACTGCCGGAGCCGGTACGGCCGTAGCGGGTGTGGCGGCGTTCGCCACGGAATCGGTGATCGAAAGCGTGACCAACAACGTCTCGATCTCGTTCGAGGCCGAAGACCCCGCCGGAACGCTGGTCATGCTCGCGGGAATCGCCGGGCAGATGACCGGAACGACCATCGGCGGCACCTCCGCCGCGGTGAAGTGCGCCAACAACGGCGACATCACCACGGGTCCCATCGCCAACACCGCCAACGGCGGTACGGGCATGCAGGTCGGAGGCATCTGCGCCTACATCAAATCGGCGGAGAACAACCTCATCGGCTACTGCACCAACAACGGACGGGTGAACGCACCTTCGGGACGCGGCGGCGGACTGGCCGGAACCTTCGAGAAGGGAACCATCGCCAACTCGCTGAACAACGGGCTCGTCGAGGACGATGCCGCCGGGCAGTACGCCGGGCAGAAGGACAAATACGGCATCAAACGCATGGGCGGCCTGGTCGGCGGTTCGACCACAACGGGCTGCGTCATCGAGAACTGCAACAACCTCGGCAACGTCATCACCCACCTGGGATGCCGCACGGGCGGTTTCTCGGGCCACAACCTCGGCACGATCCGCAACTGCAAGAACACCGGAGCCATTATCGGCAACGTGACCGTCGACGGCGCCAACCTGCACGGTCCCGGCTGGGCCTGCGGCTACAACCAGAGCGCATCGCTCATCAAAGGCTGCATCGGAAACGGCTTCGTCGGCGACTACGACACCTACAAGGACGCTCCGACGACGGCCCCCGCGGCCATGCACACCACGGCCGTCTGCCACAAGCAGTCGAACTACGACACCGAGGAGAACACCGTGGACTGGTCGCTGCCGGCCTACTACGACTGGGAACTCAAACAGAGCGTCCAGCTTCACCCGGGCGTAAAATACACCTACTACGAATTCACCAACCTGCCGCGCAAGATGCACGTGCTGGAACTCGACCTGACGAACGACGCCGTGGAGATCTCGACCTCGATGGCCGACGACATCGTGCCCAACCCCAACGGTAACAACAACAGCAACAACGGCAAGAACATCCGCGAAACCCTCTCGGAGAACTGCGCCCGCAAGCGTGCCGAAGGACAGGAGATCCTCGCCGGCTTCAACACCGGGTTCTTCAACTCGCACGACGGATTCCCCCGCGGCCTGCACATCGAGGAGGGACGCCCCGACTTCGTCAACAACAAGACCGTGCGCACGTCGCTGACCAACCATGCCAACGCCTTCACCGTCTTCAAAGACCGCACGGCAAGCTGCGGCAAGAAGGTCTTCACGGGCAAGATCGAGGTCGGCGGCGCCGAGTACGAATACTACTCGATCAACGACACGATCCTGCGCCAGGGCAGCGTCTCGCAGGAGGCCAACCTCTACACCGCACGTTACAAGAAGACACCCCACCCCGGGACCCCGTCGCTGACCAACCCGCTGCTCAAAAACGCGCTCTACGTCGTTGCGAAGAACACCTCGGGGAACCCCATGACGGTCAACGACGGCTGGTTCGAAGCCACCGTGACGCGCATCGACGACGGCCGCACGACGCCGCTCGCCGAAGCTCCCTACCTCACGACCCTCGACGAATGGGCCGTGCAGCTCACCGGAGCCACCGCCGAAGCGTTCGCCGCGAAACTCTCCGTGGGTTCGACGCTCCGCATCCGCGCCGACGTGGCGGTGGACGGCGTTACGAAACCCATCGTCACGCAGAACTCGACGATGTACCACCTGCTGGCCGACGGCGTGGACAAGAACCTCTCCTCGTCGGTCTACGACCCGATGACCTATGTGGGTGTGGACCAGGCCGGAACGAAAGTCCACTTCTTCGTCATCGACGGCCGTCAGGACTGGGTTTCGATGGGCGTGAAGTTCTACGAAATGGTCCGCATCGCCCAGAAATTCGGCTGCTGGAACGTAACCCGTTTCGACGGCGGCGGCTCGACGACCCTGTGGCTCTACACCGACGGTGCGGGCAAGGTGGTCAACAAGCCCTCCGACTCGAAAGGCGAACGCAGCTGCATGAACTATATGCATGTGCGGATCAAACAGTAACCCTTAAACCGAGAGAACAATGAGAAAGTTATTGAACATCATACTGCTTACCGCCGGTTTCGTCCTCCTCTGGGGATGCGACGAGTACGACGACGGGGAGCTGCGGAAAAACATCGACGCCATCGAGCAGGAGCTTACGGCGGCCGAAAAGCGCGTCGCGGAACTCAACGACGAGATGAACTCGCTCACGGCGCTCGTCAACAGCAGCTTCATCTCCTACCTCAAACAGGACGACAAAGGCAATTACGTCGTCTGCTACCGCAATCACGGCGGCGAGACGAAGACCGTCACCCTCGCCACGCAGAACGACGTGGTGACCGCCCCGATCGTCGGGGCCGGGGAGTTCTCCGACGGAAAACTCTACTGGCGCACGACCGCGGACAACGGCGAGACCTATGAATGGCTACTGGACACCGCGGGCGAGATGATGCCCGTGGGCGGCGTGCCCCCCACAATGGGCATCGACGCCGAGGGTTTCTGGACGGTCAACGGCGAACGGTTCACAGGCAAGGACGGCAAACCCGTGCTGGCCGACGACGTGAGCAACACGCTGTTCCAAAAGGTCGAGACCGACGAGGAGAGCGGCAGGGTCCGCTTCACGCTCGCCGACGGCAGTTCGTTCGAGATTCCGGTTTTCGAGGCCCTGAGCATCACGTTCGACGCCGCCCCCGTGACGGCCATCCCCGACCGTTCGGCTCCGGCCTACATCAAATACACCGTGTCGGGCACCGAAGCCGAAGAGGCGTATGTGGACTACTTCACGGCCTGGAACGTGACGGTCGAAATCGACAAATACACCCGCACGATCTCGGTGAAACTGGACGAGGGAGCCGAAGAGGGCAACACGGTCATCCTGGTTTCGGCCGGGGGCAACACCGTGCTCAAACCCCTCTTCTTCACCTACGGAACGGCCCAGATCGCACCCCCGACGTGGGACCCGCAGTTCGGAACCGGAACCGAGGTGGCGCTCGAAGGCGAATTCACGGAGTTCGACATCAAAGTGTCGGCCGACATCGCATACGACGTAACGATCGCCGAGGAGTGCCGGTCGTGGCTCAAACCCGCCCCTGCGACGCGCGCACCGATGGTCACCACGACCCACTCGTTCGTGGCCGACTACTATGAGAACGACAGCGGCGCCGACCGCAAGGGCTCGATCACCTTCTCGAACCGTCCCTACGGCGTAACCGTAACGCTCGGCGTGCGCCAGTCGCCCGTCATTCCCGACACTCCGACCGACCCGGGCATCGCAACGGGCGCCGACCTGGTGGCATTCGCCAAAGCGGTCAACGCCGGCGGCAGCACGAGCCGCTGGGAGAACGCCTCGGGCGAAGTGGTGCTGCTCAACGACATCGACCTGTCGGGACTCCCCGAATGGACTCCGATCGGAGCGGGCAAAGCCACGGGAACGCCCTCGTACAATACGCTGGTCAACCCGTTCACGGGCGTATTCAACGGCCAGGGCTTCACGATCAGCGGCATTCAGTGGACCTTCGACACCGAGAGCGAGGCGACCCACCTCCACGGTCTGTTCGGTGCGCTGAAGGGCGCCACGGTCAAGAACCTCAAGCTGGGCGCCGCGGGCGACCAAATCACCGTCACGGGCGCCAGTCCGAACGTCGTGGCCGTCGGCGCGCTGACAGGATATGCCGAAGGTTCGACGATCACCAACGTCACCAACTACGTCTCGGTGATCCTCACGGGCGACAACCCCGACGCGACGCTGATGATGCTCGCCGGCATTGCCGGATGCGCAAAATCCACGGTCATCGGCGGCGAAACGAAGGCCGACGCCGTCATCAACAACGGCGACGTGAAGACCGGCCGCATCACCAACACGGCCAACGGCGGTACGGGCATGAACGTCGGCGGAATCTGCGCCTTCACGCTCGGCGGAGGCATCAAGATCAACTACTGCACCAACAACGGCGAAGTGAGCGCCCCGACGGGACGCGGCGGCGGACTGGTCGGCACGCTGGGCGGCCCGACGAGCGAAGAGAGCGGCACGGCGGTCAGCAACTCGGTCAACAACGGCACGGTGCAGGACGACGCCGTGGGCCAGTACGGCGGCAGCAAGGACTACTACAACTACAAGCGCATGGGCGGCCTGGTGGGCGGAACGGTGACGAACAACAACCTCCGCATCGAGTACTGCACCAACAACGGCAACGTTTTCTCGCAACTGGGATGCCGCACGGGCGGTTTCGTGGGCCACAACCAGGCCACGATTGTCGGCTGCGTGAACAAGGGCACGATCCTGGCCAACATCACCTACGACGCCGGAGCGCCGCAGCACGGTCCCGGATGGGCCTGCGGTTACAGTGCCAAAGGGCTCGTGACGCAGTGCGCCAAGGGCGGCCGTGTCGGCGAATGGGATGCACACAAGGAAAATCCGAGCGGCGCTCCCGAAGCCACGAACGACAACGCCCTGTGTTACCGCAACGGCGAATACTTCGATCCGTCGCAGAACTACTAACGCTTAATCCAGACATTCATGAAACGATTCCTATATTTCTTGCTTCTGACGGCGGCAACCCTCGCCGCCGGATGCGGCGACTACGACGATTCGGAACTCGGCGGCCGCCTCGACGGCATCAGGGAGCGCATCGCAAAGCTCCAGAGCCGCATCACGTCGCTCAACGACCAGCTCGCCGACCTGAGCGAGCTGACCTCTGGCAACGTCATCACCGCGATGACGCAGGACTCCGAAGGCAACTACGTCATCACCTACAAGGACAACAAGAACGAGGAGAAGAGCGTCGTGCTGGCCACCGTCGACCAGATGCTCAACGTTCCGCTGCTGGGCGTGGAGCCCGATCCGGACAGCGGCCTCTACTACTGGACGGTGACGGCCGACGGCCAGACCGCCCCGCTGCTGGACAAATCCGGCGAACGGGTTCCTGTGAGCGGCCACACCCCCGTGGTGTCGGTCGACGAACAGGGCTGCTGGACCGTCAACGGCGAGCGGCTGAACGACGCCGCAGGGCGTCCGATCGAGGCCAACGACGGCGAAAGCTGCCTGTTCCAAGGCATCGCCCGCGACGCCAACGGCAACCTGTCGCTGACGCTCGGCAACGGGGAGGTCGTCACGCTGCCCATTCAGCAGGTGCTCAACCTCACGCTCTCGACGGCGATCAATACCACGGTGGTCGATGCGTCCGCCCCGATGACGGTCAAATACACGCTGCACGGCGAACATGCCGCCGACGCGCTGGTCGGCATCGCCGCAGCCGAGGGCATCGAAGCCGCGCTCGACAAGGAACAGCAGCAGATCGTCGTCACGTTCCCGGCCGGATTCAGCGCGGGACACCTGATCGCAGTGGCCTACGACATGCTGGAACACACGGTGCTGCGCCCGGTCTTCTTCGCAAAGGCTACGAGCGACCGCATCGAGATCCGGACGGCCGCCGAACTGGTGCAGTTCGCCGCCGACGTCAATGCCGGCACGGGCGCACAACAGATGAACGCCGTGCTGATGAACGACATCGACCTGAAGGACGTCGCCCGGTGGACGCCTATCGGTGACGGCACGTTCGCCGCCACGACGGCGGTATCCACCCCCTCCGGAGCCGCCTTCGAAGGGACGTTCGACGGGCAGGGATACGCCCTGCGCAACCTCAAAATGGAAGCGACGCTTACGGGCGACAACCAGGCATACGGCCTGTTCGGCGTGCTGAAAGGCGCAACGGTCAAAAACCTCGTGCTGGGAGCTGAAACAAGCGACACGGGATCGTTCACGGTCTCGGGCAACGGCGTCACCTCGACGGGCGTCATCGCCGGGGCCAGCGTCGAATCGACGATCGAGAATTGCACCAGCTACCTCCCGATGGAGTGTCTGGGCAACGGCGCTTCGGGCAAGCTGATGACCATGGGCCTCGTGGGCTTCGTCTACGGAGCCGGCACGAGCGACGAAACCGTCACGAAACTCATCGGACTGAAAAACTACGGCGTGATGAAAGCCGCGCCGGGGGCCGCCAACGCCAACGGGTTCACCTCGACGCAGGTGGGCTGTATCGCGGGCCTTTCGAACACCTCGCGCACGTCGACTTTCAAAAACCTCATCACGCGCTGTATGAATTACGGCGACATGACCGTTTCGACGGGCCGCGCCTCGGGCATCTTAGCAGCGGCGAACACCTTCACGGTCATTTCCGAATGCGAGAACCACGGCAACATGCTGAACACCTACGGCGAATCGGGCGGCGGACGCCTGGGCAACATCTCCTGCATCCTCGGCGCGTCGTCGGTCATCGAAAACTGCACGAACTACGGCGATGTCGTGGCCACCAACGCTAAGACCCATGCCGGAGGACTCGTCTGCCTGCTCAATGCAGCCGACGTGGAATGCAACGGCAACGCCAATTACGGCAATGTCATCACCGACCTGGCAACCTACCGCGGAACGCTCGTGGCCAACATCAACAACTTCGCCAAGATGGACAATAACACCGCCGGAGGCGGCGTGGGTACGTACAACGGCGGCAACTACGTGATGGTGCAGATCGACGAGACCAACTACATGGACTACATCGGCCTGATAAAGACCGGCAGCGAATCGAAGGTGACCAACACCAAATACGGAGGCGACATCTCGACGGCCAAGGGCATCCGCACGGCCGACGACCTGGTGGCCTTCGCCGCAGCGGTCAACGCCGGCGGGTCACTCGACGAGTGGCTGAACGAGGACGGCGAAGTGTGCCTGCTGGCCAATATCGACATGTCGGCGGTCACGGAGTGGACCCCGATCGGCAAGGCGGCTTTCGAACTCGCAAGCAACAAGCTCACCCTCACGGGAACACCCTTCGCAGGGCATTTCAACGGGCAGGGCTACCGCATCCGCAACCTGAAAATGGTCGCCGCGGGCAGCGAGGCGGGCGCGACATACGGACTGTTCGGGGCTTTGGCCCCGGGCGCCGTGGTCGAGAATTTCTCGTTCGACACGGGCTGTTCGCTGACCGTCACGGCCACGGCAGGTTCGTCGAACGGCGTGGTGGCCGGAATGGTCTACGACGCCACCGTGCGCGACATCACGAGCGGCGCACCGATGCACTTTCAGGGCACGGCGGGCAGCGTCCGCATCACGATGGCCCTGATCGGCACGGCCTTCGCCGAAACGGCGGGCGTCACGATCGACAACGTGAACAACAACGGCGCGATCACGGCCGAAAACCGCGACAACAACACCGCCGGAGGCGCTACGGGCTACCACATCGCCGGCATCGTGGGATTCTCCTCCAACGACGGGTCGTCGCCGCAGAAAGTCATCATCTCCGACTGCATCAACTACGGCGACATGACCTCGGCGACGGGCCGCACATCGGGTATCGTCGCCGCAGCCAACCGCTACACCCAGCTGACCAACTGCGTCAACCACGGCAACCAGATGAACACGTGCCCCAAGGAGGACGCCGGGCGTCTGGGCAACATCACCTGCAACATGGGCACGGGTTCGTCGATGAGCGGCTGCACGAACTACGGGGACCTCACCTCGACGACCGGCGCCCGCTGCGGCGGCATCACGTCGCTGTCGAACACCGCCACGTTCGAGAACTGCGCCAACTACGGCACGATCCTCAGCGACGGCAACCGCGGCGTCTTCTGGGCCTACAACAACGGCGTGGCGCAGTGGACCAACTGCACCGCAGGCGGCAAGGTGGGCGCCTACAACAACGGCGCGCCCGTCTTCGACTCCCATGCCGAAGCCGACCAAGCCAACTACCTGGGCAAGCAGGGCACGAACAAATCGACGCTCACGAACATCGTCTACCAAATCGGCAGCACGGGCGGAGGCGGCACGGGCGGCGATGCCGAGCTGCGCATCCTCTTCATCGGCAACAGCTTCACGAAAGATGCCGTTGAGCACCTGCCCGGCATGCTGAAGGCCGCGGACCTCGACAAGGTGAAGATGACGCACATGTACTACGGAGGCCGCACGGTTCCCGAATACAACAACGGATTCGCCACCGTGAGCGACTACCGCTGCTACGAGTGCAACCCGGGAGCCGCCGGATGGACCGAGCTGATGAACAAGACGATCAAGGAGGTCGCCGCATCGGACCAATGGGACATCGTGACCATCCAGGAGCACACCGGAAAGATCAACGCCTGGTCGTGGACCTCGAATGAGAAGGAGGCCCTGCAAGGATTGATCAACAACGTCAAATCGACGCAGACCGGGGCCATGCCCAAGTTCTATTATATCCTCTCGCAGGCCTACGGCGACCCGGCGATCGTCAGCTATTCGCAGCAGACGGTGATCGTCAGCAATTTCGCCTCGTCACAGGCGGACATGTACGCCGCCATCGTCGCACAAGGCAAAAAGGTGATGGACGAGGTCTCGTTCGACGATGTGATCGCCACGGGAACCGTCCTGCAAAACCTCCGCACGTCGAAACTCCAGAACTCAATGGACATGACCCGCGACGGATACCACATGGACTACGGCATCGCACGTTACGCCGCCTCGTGCGCCGTCTTCGAAAAGCTGATCTCCCCGGCGTTCGGGGACGTGACGCTCGACGGCAACTCATTCCGCTACACGATTTCGAACTCCACGGCGGGCAGCTATTCGACGCCCGTCACCGACGCCAACGCCCCGATAGCCTTGCAGGCGGCACGCTATGCCCTCGCAACGCCCTACGCCGTGACCGACATGTCGGACATTGACAAGGAGAAGCCCGACAACGGCATCGAGGATACGGAATTCGACGACGACAAAAACAAAGAGTAAATCCCGACCAAAATGAAAAAACTATATATCATCCTGTTAAGCGCGGTGTTGCTGCTCGCCAGCTGCACCCGGGACCCCGAGATCACCGATCCGGCCCCGCTTCCCGCCTCGTCAGGGCTGGTCATCAAGGCGGCCTGCACCGCCACGACCCGCACCGACATCAACGAAGGCAAGAGCACCTGGGAGACCGGCGACCGCATCACGGTCGTCTACGACGGCGCGGCCTATGAATACACCGCCGCCGAAGCCGGCTCCACGACCACTTTCACCAGCGAGGCGGGCATCGCCTCCTACGACGCGTCGAAATCCCTGACGGCCTACTACCCCGCCACGACCGCCGAAGGCACGGTCGGCGTGGAGGCCCGGCGCACGATCTCGTTCCAAGGCGCGGAGCAGGCCAACACGGCCTGCGCGCCGCTGGTCGGCACGCCGCTCGAAAACAACCTCTCGGACGGAGCACTGCACGTCTCGTTCCGCAACATCTTCTCGGTCGTCGAACTGCGCGTCGATGCCGGCGAGCTGGACAGCCCGGCCCGGTCGATCACCGTGGAACCCGCCTCGGAGGAGGGTTTCGAAGGTTGGCTGAGCTTCACCGGCACGGTCGATCCCGCGACGCTCGCCCTCACCCCGGCGCCCGACGGAACCGGCACGAAGCTGACACTGGAATTCCCCGAAGGGGCTGACCTGACCAAACCCCAGACCCTCAAATTCCCCGTCGGACGCTTCACCTCCCCAGCCGGACTGAAACTCACGCTGACGACCGACGACGACAAGACCTACACGAAAAACGTCTACAAATCAGGCATCCGCACCTATAACGAGAAAGACGGCGTGTTCTCGGCCCGCCACCTTGCGAAAGCGCTCTACGCCTTCGCGCCTCCGGGCGGCATCTGGACGGCAGACGACCTCGTGGAGTTCGCCACAGCGGTCAATGCGGGTGAAACCCTCGCCCCGTGGCAGAACGAGGAGGGTGTCGTCGTACTGCTCGACGATATCGACATGACGGGCGTCACGGCGTGGACGCCGATCGGCGACGCGACCTTCGCGCTGGCGAGCAACGCCCTCACGATCAGCTCGGGACGTCCTTTCACGGGCTTCTTCGACGGGCAGGACCACACGATCAGCAATTTCAGGATGGCGTGCGACAACGCAACCCCCAACCGCGCCTGGGGATTGTTCGGCGCGCTGGGCGCCGGAGCCGTCGTCGAAAACCTCGTCTTCGACGCCTCCTGCTCGCTGGAAGTCACGGCCTCGAAAGCCACCGACTGCGGCATCCTCGCCGGACTGGTCTACGACGCCACCGTGCGCAACGTCACCAACGAAGCCCCGATGTCGTTCAACGGCTCGGCGGGCGACAACGTCCGGATGACGATGGGCATGATCGGACTCGCGTTCGCCAACAAAGGGGCCGTGATCGACCGTCTGACCAACGAGGCCGACCTCACAGCCGAAAGCGGCGGCAACACCAAAAACGGCGCAACGGGCGTACAGATCGGCGGCATCTGCGGATTCAGCACCAACCACGCCAGCTCGGCCAACGCCGTCGCGTTCACCGGCTGCGTCAACCGCGGCAACCTCACCACGAAAGTCGGCCGGGCATCGGGCATCGTCGCGGCGGCCAACCGCTACACCCACCTGACCGACTGCGCCAACTACGGCAACAATTTCAACGAGTTCGCCACCGCAGGAGGTGCCCGCATCGGCAACATCACCTGCATCACGGGCACGGGCGCCAAGTTCACCAAGGTCGTGAACCGCGGCGACGTAATCTGCAAGAACGAAGGATGCTGCGGCAGCATCGTGTGCCTTGTGAACCACGACGACAACGAATTCGTGGGATGCGAGAACTACGGCCGCGTCATCTCCGATCGTGACAACAACAAATACAAGGGAACCTTCTTCGGGCAGTGCAACAAGGCTGCGAAGTTCCGCAACTGCATCGCGCAGGGCGACGTGGGAACCTACAACGGCGGCAGTTACGTCATGGTCGGGGTCAACGCCGACAACTACATGGACTACCTCGGGGCCCATAACACCGCGGCAGTCAACGTCACGCGGGAGAACATCCTCTACTACCCCGCCGGGTCGACCACTCCCGCCGAAGCGACTTTCAGCGTCGCTCCCGGATCGGTCGAACTGAACGCCCTGGGAACCAACGCCGCCGTCGTAAGCCTCTCGGCCGCCGACTACGACTGGACCGTAAGCACGGGCGGCAGCGAATGGGTGAAGATCACCGACCTGAACGACATGCCGCTCACAGCGGGCACGAAAAGCCCTTACGTCCAGCAAATCCGCATCACGGCCGACGTGAACCCCCAAACCGAGCCGCGTCCCGCAACGGTCACCTTCTCCTCCACGGACCAGACGCAGACGGCGACCATATCGGTCATGCAGGAAGCGGCGGGCCCGGCGTTCCCCAGCCAGTGGATCTTCTCGGCCTCGACCGTCGGACAATACAACTCCTCGTGGAGCGCTTCGAACATGCTTCCGTCGACTTCGGGCAGCTCGGGTTACATCTCCGTCGTGCGCGGCGACGCCAATGCCGGACGGGAGTTCACCCGCACGGTCAGCTCCTACAAACCCTCCGTCTCGACGATGGTCGAGGGAGACTACTGGCTCTATACGCTGCCCGTAAAGCGGCTCGAAGCCGGCACGGCCGTGGAGTTCGACGCCACGATGGCCGGCGAAGCCAATTCGCCCAAATACTTCATCGTGGAGTATCTCGACGGAGGTGTCTGGAAGAGCGTCGAAGAGGACCTGCTCACCGCACCCGAGGACCCCTCGATCCGTTATTCCTACAAGTGCTCGGGCGTGGCCACAGGGACCAACTATCAGCACGCCAGCGTCATGCAGACCATCCGCTTCACCGACCCCGTCGAGAGTGCGGTGCAGATCCGCTGCCGCGCCGTGGGACGTTACACCTGCGCGGGAGGCACGCAGAACATCTCGGCGAGCAGTTCGGCGAGCCTGCTGCCGCCCTATGGGTTCTCAGGCTCCTATGTCCAGAACCTCGGCACGGCGGTCCCGGGCGACACGAAAAAGGTGCTCTGCCTCGGCAACTCGTTCTCCTATTACAGCAACCCGGCGTGGATGCTCAAAGAGATCGCCTGGAACGAAGGCCACTATCTCAATATTAAGGGTCATTTCAAAGGCTCGCAGAATTTCGGGCAACACCTGGGGCTGTCGTTCTCGACCGACGCCATCGACATCGGAGGCTACGACTACGCCTTCATCCAGGACCAGAGCCAAAATCCCGCGACCTACGGACGCGACGGCACGGCCTCGATCGCGGCCAACTGCACGGCGCTGGCGGACAAAATCCGGGCGAAATCGGCCTCCTGCAAAGTCATCCTCGAACAAACCTGGACCTTCTCAGCCGGCACTTACGGCGGATTCACCGACTTCGCAACCTTCGAAAGCTACAACGCCGCGGGCGCACGCGCCATGGCCGAAGCCGCCGGAACGTGGGTATCACCGATCGGCGTGGCGTTCCGTATCGTGCGCGAAGGCTCTTCGGGCATCAACCTCTACCACACCGACAACAAACACCAGTCGGTCTACGGCGCCTACCTGAAAGCCTGCGTCAACTACCTCGTGCTCTACGGGGAGGCGTTCGGCAGCTCGCCCGCCGACTGCGGCATCGAGGCCCCGAAAGCCGCCTACCTGCGCAGCGTTGCCGAACAGGTCGTACTGGGACATGAAAACGAATACCTAATCCAACGATAACCGATGATACGAACAATCAACAAACTGCTGATCCTCGCAGCGGCGGCTCTCTCGGGAGCCGCCTGCGGGGAGCAGGCCGGCGCGCCGGCTGCTGCGGACCGTGCTGCCGCCATCGTCGCCGAGATTCACAATCCCGCATCGAAAAAGGTGCTGGTCGCCTCGCACCGCGGCGACTGGCGCAACTACCCCGAAAACTCGATTCCGGCCATCGAATCGGTGATCCGCATGGGGGTCGACATCATGGAGCTGGACCTCA
>ERZ838577.540-NODE-540-length-58247-cov-8.802791_pt1 | contig 58247 bp, 38 predicted proteins | sample MGYA00519682_ERZ838577 | MGnify/ENA primary metagenome ERZ838577 (study PRJEB31850, sample SAMEA3708838) | human gut metagenome | biome: human gut; feature: human-associated habitat; material: faeces | place: China | collected 2014 ...
GCGGGGCGATTACGGTACGTTCTACGACTTTGCAGAACCCAACAATCCGTTCTGACAAATGAGATCGAAAAGGTATAGCACAGAAACAGGGCTCTCTGAACAAATCAGAAAGCCCTGTTTTCTATTGAACGGAAACCATACTACCGCATCTCGACCTTGTAGGGTGAGTACATCAGCACGCCCTGCTGGCGGAAGGCTTCGCGGACCGTGTTGTAATCCTTCATCATCAGACCCAGCTCCGAACGGGTGAAAGCCTCGCGGACACTCACGTTGAGCGACGCGATGAAAGCCGCGAATCCCGTCGGGGTTTCGGTCACCTCCGTCACACGGTAGTTGTCGCCCAGATCGGCTTTGTCCACCGCCAGCGCAATGGCCGTCTTCAGGCCGCCGTAGGTGTCGATCAGGCCGATGCCCAGCGCATCCGCACCCGACCAGACCCGTCCGCCGGCGATGTCGAGCACCTTCTCGATGGGCAGGTTGCGGCCTTCGGCCACGTCGTTGGTGAAGGTGGTGTAGACCTTGTCCACACCGCGCATGATCATCGACCGCTGGATGGGGGTAAGGGGTTCCGTGGCGAGGAAGCTCGACGAGGCGTTGCTCTTCACTCCGTCGATCGTAATGCCGAGTTTGTTCTTCAGCGCCTCGCGGGTATCGAGAATCATGCCGAAGACCCCGATCGAACCCGTGAGGGTCAGCCTGTCGGCCACGATCACGTCCGCCGGGCAGGAGATGTAGTAACCGCCGCTGGCGGCATAGGAGCCCATCGACACGACGACGGGTTTCTCGGCCCGGAGCAGTTCGACCTCACGCCAGATGACATCCGAAGCCAGCGCACTGCCGCCGGGGGAGTTGACGCGCAGCACCACGGCCTTAACCTTCTCGTCTTCACGCACGCCGGCGATCTTCGCGGCCAGCGTGTTGCCGTAAATCTCCTTGCCGTAGCCCTCGCCGTCGACGATCTGACCGTCGGCATAGACGATGGCCACCTGGTCGGCGGAGATGTTTTTCAGATCGGCGCCCACCTGCGAAGCGTAGTCGCCCAGCGTAATGAAATCATAGTCGTCGGAAACCCCGAGTTCGGCGAAGACATCCTCCATCTGGTCTTCATAAACCAGGCTGTCGACAAATCCGTATTCGAGCGCCTCCTCGGGAAGCGTCACCTGCAGGTTGTCGGTGATCCGGCGCATCTTCACGGAGTCGATGCCGCGGGATTCGCAGACGGCGCCCGAAATGGTTCCCCACATCGAATTGACGAGCGCCTGCATCTGTTCGCGGTTCGCGGACGACATCTTGTCGAGGATAAAGGGCTCCACGGCGCTCTTGTACTTGCAGGCGGTGGGGCGGAACACCTCGGCGCGGAGGTCGAGCTTGTCCAGCAACCCTTTGTAGAACATCACGTTCGAAGAGAGTCCCGACCAGTCCATGCCGCCCTCGGGCTGCAGGTAAATCTTGTCGGCGACCGAGGCGAGGTAATACTGCCCCTGGGAATAGGTTTCGTTGTAGGCAATGATGAACTTGCCGCTCTGTTTGAATTCGAGCAGCGCTTCGCGCAGCTCTTCCAACAGCGCCGATCCCGTGACACCGCCTTCGCCGTTCATGCGCAGGTAGATGCCTTTGATGCGGTCATCGGCCCCGGCGGCCTCGATAGCCCGGAGCGCTTTGAACAGCGACAGCTGCCGCGTGGTCTGGAGCGTCATCAGGTCGATGCCGGCCAGCGGGTCGGACGAGGGGGCGTCGGTCAGCACCTCCGAGAAGTCGATCTTCAGGATCGATTCGGGATGCACCACAACGCTTTTCTCCATCGACCCGGCAATACCCAGCAGAATGAAGATCCAGAAGAAAAACACCAGGAACGTCCCCACGACGACCGCAAGGAGCCCGGCCAGAAAAGTCTTTACAAAATTCATAATCCTTCTATTTATTTGTTCATAATTCTTTTTTCTCAGGAGCAAATATAACGATATTCTACGAAAAACAAATAAAATTTATCGTTTTTCGATAAAAAAGAACCGCATACTATATTTATTGTCCAAAATATGCGTTATCTTTGTCAAAGACAAACCTTTCTTACTGCATGGAAGAAAAAATCAAACACCTCCTTGCGGCGGTCGTCCATCCCGAAACGGGACAGGACATCGTCACGAGCGGATTCATCGAACATACGGCGGCCGCGAACGGAAAAGTCACGGTCGTCCTGCGCTTCGCCAAAGCCCGCGACCCGTTCGCGGTGAAGATCAAGAACCAGGCCGAAGCCCTTTTGCGCGAGGCCTTTCCGGACGCCGAAGTGCTGGTCGTCATCAAAGAGGGCGGGGCCGCGCCGCGTCCCGAACCCAAGCAGAACACCACCACGGGCGGCATCGCCAAAGTGATCGCCGTGGCTTCGGGCAAGGGCGGGGTAGGCAAGTCTACTGTCACGGCCAACCTGGCCGTCGCCCTGCGGAACATGGGGTTCCGCGTGGGGATTCTCGACGCCGACATTTACGGACCTTCGCAGCCCAAGATGTTCGGCGCGGAAGGGTATGTCCCCGAAGCCATTGCCGAGGAGGGCGTGGACCGCATCGTCCCGGCCGAGTCGATGGACATCCGGCTGATGTCGATCGGCTTCTTCATCAAACCCACCGACGCCCTGCTGTGGCGCGGGGCCATGGCCGTCAGCGCCCTGAAGCAGATGATCCACCAGACCCGGTGGGGAACGCTCGACTTCCTGCTGGCGGACCTGCCTCCCGGCACGGGCGACGTGCACCTCTCGATCATCGGGGAGTTGAAGATCGACGCCGCGGTGATCGTCTCGACGCCCCAGCAGATCGCCGTGGCCGACGTCGTGCGCGGCGTGGAGATGTTCCGCAACGAAAACGTCAACATCCCCGTAGCGGGCATCATCGAGAACATGGCGTGGTTCACCCCCGCCGAACTCCCGGAAAACCGCTACTATATCTTCGGCCGCGGAGGAGCCCGGGCTTTCGCCGAGCGGAGCGGGGTGGATTTCCTGGGCGAAATACCGATCGTACAGTCGATCATGGAAGGAGGGGAGGAGGGACGCCCTGCGGCCGGAATCGATCCCCGCGTCGAAGCGTATTACCGGGAAATCGCCGAAAAGGTGGTTTCAAAAGTGATGAAAAACGGTTGATAACTCCCCCAACAACCTGTCGATAACCGATGGAAAAAAGGTGAAAAGTCGGGGCCCGAAAATTTGCTTTTTGGAAAACGATCCGGTTATATACGGCTTTTCGCCGAAACCAAATTTTTTTATGAGAAGTTATGCCGGGGTCATACGGACCGGAAACGGCACGAAATGTTAAAAACAAATGGCTGTCGGTATGTCTACAACCCTTTTCAACAACTGTTGATTATTTTTTTATTATTTTGATTTTTAATCGGTTATAATTCAAAATAAGAAACAATAAAAAGAAAAAATGTTGATTGGAAAATAACACGTTCAGTTGTTAACACTATCAACAGCTATTATATCTATTCTTCTTTATTATTTAAATTAATTAAAAGAATAAAAATAAAAAATGAACGTCGATAACTCAGCCGAACTCAGCCGCCGCATCGGGGAACTCAAGCGGGAGAAAAACGCCGTGATCCTGGCGCACTACTATACGACTCCCGAAGTGCAGGCCGTCGCCGACTTCCTGGGCGACTCGCTCGCCCTGTCGGTAAGGGCCCAGTCGGTCGATGCCGACATCATCCTCTTCGCCGGGGTGCACTTCATGGCCGAGACCGCCAAGGTCCTCTGCCCCGGAAAAAAGGTGCTGATTCCCTGTCCCGAGGCGGGATGCTCGCTGGCCGAGTCGTGCGACGCCGCGGAGTTCGCGGCCTTTAAGGCGCAGCACCCCGGGCATACGGTGGTCTCCTATGTCAACACCACGGTCGGCGTCAAGGCCCTGACGGACATCTGCTGCACGTCGTCCAATGCCCTGAAGGTCGTGGAGTCGATCCCCGCCGACCAGCCGGTGATCTTCGCCCCGGACCGCAATCTGGGCGCCTATATCCAGAAGCTCACCGGGCGGCAGAACATGGTGCTGTGGAACGGCGCCTGCCACGTCCATGAGGAGTTTTCGCTCGAAAAGCTCCTGAAGCTCAAGCAGGAGCATCCCGAAGCCCGGGTCGTGGCGCACCCCGAGTGCCGCGCCTATATCCTCGAGGCGGCCGATTTCGTGGGTTCCACGGCGGGTATCCTGGAGTACTGCGGACGGAGCGATGCGCAGGCGTTTATCGTCGTGACCGAATCGGGGATTCTGGCCGAGATGAAAAAGCGCTATCCCGAAAAGACCTTTATCCCGGCGCCTCCCGACGACGAGACCTGCGCCTGCAACAACTGCCGCTATATGAAGATGGTGACGTTGGAGAACATCTGCGCGTGCCTCGAGAATGAAGCTCCCGAAATCGTGCTCGACGAAGAGGTGCGCCGCAGCGCCGAACGCTCGATACTGAACATGATCGACATCAAATAGATTTTTTCTTCTTTCGGATTTTAATTCTTTTCCTTTTTTATAAAAATCTAATTAAAAAAATAATAAGAAAACATGAAAAAACTCTTTTTACTGCTTGCCGCGGCGTGCGTCACCCTTTCGGCTGCGGCAGACGAGGGTATGTGGATGCTGCCCTACCTCCAGAAGATGAACGCCAAGGACATGAAGGCCCGCGGCTGCAAACTCTCGGCCGAGGAAATTTACAGCATGAACAACTCCTCGCTGAAAGACGCCATCGTCATCTTCGGAGGCGGCTGCACGGGTGAGATCGTCTCGCCCGACGGACTGCTCTTCACCAACCACCACTGCGGCTACGGGTCGATCCAGGCCTTGTCGTCGGTGGAGCACGACTACCTGAAGAACGGCTTCTGGGCCATGTCGCGCGCCGAGGAGATTCCCGCTCCGGGGCTCAAAGTGCGCTTCATCCGCAAGATCGTCGATGTGACGTCCGACATACTGGGCGCCGTGCCCGACATCGCGGGCGGCGAGGAGCGTTCGCGCCTGGTGGCAGAGCATGCGGAGGCTGTGAAGAGCCGCTTCGAGACGGAGAATCCCGGCATGGAGATTTCGGTGAAACCCTTCTTCGGGGGCAACCAGTTCTTCGCCTTCGTGATCGAGGTCTTTTCGGACGTGCGGCTCGTCGGCACGCCCCCGACGTCGATCGGCAAGTTCGGCGGCGACACCGACAACTGGATGTGGCCGCGTCATACGGGCGATTTCTCGGTCTTTCGGGTCTATGCCGGACCCGATAATAAGCCGGCCGATTATGCCCCCGAAAACCGCCCTTATAAGGCCGGGAAATTCCTGAAGGTTTCCCTGAACGGTTACGACGAAGCCGACTTCGCGATGATCATGGGTTTCCCGGGTTCGACGCAGCGTTACATGACCTCTTACGAGATCGACCGGATGCTGGAGGTGGAGAATCCCCAGCGCATCTTCATCCGCGGCGAGCGGCAGGCGATCCTCAAAGAGGATATGGCCGCCAGCGACAAGGTCCGCATCCAGTATGCGTCGAAATACGCCCAGTCGTCGAATTACTGGAAGAATTCGATCGGCATGTCGCGCGGTATCAAACGCTTGGATGTGAAGGGCCGCAAGCAGGAGCAGGAGGCCGCTTTCCGGGCGTGGGCGGCCAAGAACACGCTGCCGACCGAAGGGTACGTGGATGCACTGGACAAGATCCGCGAGTCGGTGGAGGAGAACCTTCCCGCTTTCGCGTCGCGGCAGTATTTGCAGGAGGCGTTCCTGCGGGCCGTGGAAATTCTCACTCCGGCGCGTTATGCGCTTATGCTGAAAGGTGAAGAGCTGGAGAGTGCGCTGAAGAGTTTCTATAAGGATTACAACATGCCGACGGACCGCCGTGTCGCCAAGCGGATGTTCCAGATTGTCAAAGAGAACTGTAAGGAACTGCCGTCGGTGTTCGCCGAGGTGATCGACAAGGAGTTCGGAGGCGACACGGATGCCTATGTGGATTACCTCTACGACAATTCGGTGCTGGCTGACGAAACGCAGGCGTTGGCTGCCGCAGCATCCGGCAAGGATCTCGCGAAGGACCCGGCCGTACTGCTCAGCAGGTCCGTCGCTCAAAAAATGCGTGCATTGAGCGAGGCTCAGCGCGACGGGCAGCAGAAGTATGCCGACGGGCACCGTCTCTATATCGCCGGCCTGATGCGCATGCAGCCCAAGAAAGCGTGGGCTTCGGATGCCAATTTCACGATTCGCCTGACCTATGGGCGCGTACTGCCTTACGACCCGGCAGACGGTATCCGCTACAACTATTATACGACGCTCAAAGGCGTGATGGAGAAGGAGAATCCCGCCAATCCGACGGAGTTCACCGTACCTGCGAAGCTTAAGGAGCTCTATGCCGCCAAGGATTTCGGCCGTTATGCCAACGCTGCGGGCGAGCTTCCGACCTGCTTCCTGGCCGACTGCGACATCACGGGAGGCAACTCGGGATCGCCGGTGCTCAATGCCAGGGGATCGCTCATCGGACTGGCTTTCGACGGCAACTGGGAGGCGATGTCGGGCGACGTGGCTTTCGAGCCCGAATTGCAGCGCACGATCGCTGTGGATGTGCGTTACGTGTTGTTCGTCATCGACAAGTTCGCAGGCGCCGGATGGCTGCTCGACGAACTCCAGTTCGAATAAATCCGCATGTTGAGGCGGAACAAAAGAGGCGTGCCCCGCGGGGTGCGCCTCTTTTTATTGACAACCTTTCACAAAATGTGGTCGTTTAGTTCCTGAATAGCTTAAAATTTAGTAATTTTGACAGAAATTAGTAATATTGTATCTGTTTTATGGCAAAAGAGTTCAAACGCTACCTCGTGACATCGGCGCTCCCCTATGCGAATGGTCCGGTACATATCGGCCACCTGGCGGGAGTTTACATACCTTCGGACATCTATACCCGTTATCTGCGGCTCAAAGGCTGCGACGTGGTCTCGGTCTGCGGATCGGATGAACACGGCGTGCCCATCACCATCAAAGCCCGCAAGGAGGGTGTGACGCCCCAGCAGATCGTGGACCGTTACCACGCGCTGATCAAAAAGTCGTTCGAGGGGCTGGGAATGTCGTTCGACATCTATTCGAGAACCTCGTCCGAGACGCATGCCGAGACCGCTTCGGCCTTTTTCCGGAAGCTCTATGACGAGGGGAAGTTCATCGAAAAGACCTCGATGCAGTATTACGACGAGGAGGCGCAGACTTTTCTGGCCGACCGTTACATCGTCGGTACGTGTCCCAAGTGCGGCAACGACCGTGCCTACGGCGACCAGTGCGAGAAGTGCGGTTCTACCCTCTCGCCCGATGAACTGATCGACCCCCACAGCGCCGTGTCGGGTTCGGTGCCCGTGAAACGCGAAACGAAGCATTGGTACCTGCCGCTGGACCGCTATGAGGAGTTCCTCCGCGAATGGATTCTGGAGGGCCACAAGGAGTGGAAAACGAACGTTTACGGGCAGTGCAAGAGCTGGCTCGACGGAGGGTTGCAGCCGCGTGCCGTGAGCCGCGACCTCGACTGGGGCATTCCGGTTCCCGTAGAGGGTGCCGAAGGTAAGGTGCTCTATGTGTGGTTCGACGCTCCTATCGGTTATATATCTGCTACGAAGGACCTTACGCCCGAGTGGGAGAAATATTGGAAGTCGGAGGACACCAAGATGGTGCACTTTATCGGCAAGGACAACATCGTCTTCCACTGCATCGTGTTCCCCTCGATGCTGAAAGCGCACGGGGATTATATCCTGCCCGAGAACGTGCCGGCCAACGAGTTCCTGAACCTCGAGGGCGACAAGATTTCGACCTCGCGCAACTGGGCCGTGTGGCTCCATGAGTACCTCGAAGAGTTCCCCGGCAAGGAGGACGTACTGCGTTATGTCCTGTGCGCCAACGCCCCCGAAACCAAGGACAACGACTTCACGTGGAAGGATTTCCAGGCCCGTAACAACAACGAACTGGTAGCCGTGCTGGGCAATTTCGTCAATCGCGCGCTGGTGCTGACGCAGAAATACTACGGCGGCAAGGTCCCGGCCTGCGGCGAATTGAACGATTACGATCGTCAGACTGTTTCCGAAGTGGCTGCCGTGAAGGCTTCGCTCGAGGCGAATATCGAGAATTACCGGTTCCGCGAGGCGCTGAAAGATGCCATGAACATCTCGCGCATCGGCAATAAATACCTCGCCGATACCGAGCCGTGGAAGGTGATTAAAACCGATCCGAAACGGGTGGAGACCATTCTCAATATCGCCCTGCAAATTACGGCGAATACAGCCATTGCCATCGAACCTTTCATGCCTTTTTCGGCCGCGAAGATTCTCGGGATGCTTGCCGCTGAAAAATTCAGTTGGGAGCGGCTGGGGGCGATGGACCTGATCCCTGCCGGACACGCGATCGGTGAACCCGCCCTGCTGTTCGAAAAGATCGAGGATGATGTGATTCAGCGCCAACTGGACAAACTCGCCGCGACGAAGGCAGCCAATGAAGCGGCTGAAATGAATCAAAGCGTTGAACCTCAGAAAGATACGATTCAGTTCGACGATTTTCAGAAAATGGATATTCGCGTTTCGACGATTTTGGAGGCTGAAAAAGTGGCCAAAACCAAGAAATTGTTGAAACTGACGGTCGATACGGGCATTGACAAACGGGTGATCGTGTCGGGAATCGCCGAACATTTCACGCCCGAAGAGCTCGTCGGCAAACAGGTTCTCGTGCTGGTTAACCTGGCTCCGCGCGAATTGAAGGGTATCCTCTCCAATGGTATGATCCTGATGGCGGAAGATGCTTCGGGAAAATTGCGTTTGCTGCAGCCCGGCGAAACGACCAATAATGGGGCTGTCGTCGGATAAGCGCAAAATGAAACGAACGAATTTTTGAAATTTTCTAACAATTACTGATATGGAAACAACAGATTGGAGCGCCTTGGGGTTTGACTATCGCAAGACCGATTGGAATGTCCGCTACTCCTACACCGATGGTAAGTGGAGCCCGATGGAGGTTACGCAGGACGAGTATATCAAAATGCACATGTCGGCTTCGTGCCTGCACTACGGCATTGAACTCTTCGAAGGTCTGAAAGCCTTCCGCGGTATTGACGGCAAAGTTCGCCTGTTCCGTGTTGCCGACAACGCGCGGCGTCTCCAGTCGTCGGCCGAGCGGCTTTGCCTGCCGGTGCCTTCGATCGAAATGATCGTCGATGCCTGCATCGAAGTCGTTAAGCGTAACGAGCGTTTTGTACCTCCCTATGGTACGGGTGCTTCGCTTTACCTGCGTCCGGTGATGTTCGGAACGACGGTCGGTCTGGGTGTGAAACCTGCCAAAGAGGCCCTGCTGATTGTTTACTGTTCGCCCGTGGGTGCCTATTTCAAAGGTGGAATCAAACCGATTCGGGTTGCTATTGATCGGGAACAGGATCGTGCTGCTCCACGTGGAACGGGCGACGTGAAGGTCGGCGGCAACTATGCGGCCAGCCTGCTTTCGGGAGAGAAAGGGCATGAATTGGGCTATTCCAATATCATGTATCTCGATGCCGCCGAACATAAGTATATCGAGGAGTGCGGTGCTGCCAACTTTTTCGGCATCAAAGAGGGTAAGTATGTTACCCCGAAATCACCTTCGGTGCTGCCCTCTATTACCAATATGAGCCTTCGCCAGCTTGCCCGGGATATGGGTCTTACCGTCGAAGAGCGCCATATTCCGGTCGAGGAACTGGCTACCTTCGAGGAATGCGGCGCCTGTGGAACGGCTGCCGTTATCTCCCCTATCGGGTTTGTTTATGATATGCAGACCAAAGCTGAATATAATTACGGAGAGGAAGTCGGTAAAACTTGCTTGGAGCTTTATACTCGCTTGCAGGATATTCAGTACGGACGAGCCGAGGATAAGTACGGCTGGTGTACAATTGTGCTGTAAGTTTATTTACTTTGATTAATGAGGGTCGCCTTTCGGGCGGCCCTCATTAATTTGTTCCACGTGGAACGCTTTTATGTCTCTGGGTTTTGTTCCACGTGGAACTTTTTATCTTCCGAATTTCACCAGCAAAACATTGACGTCGGCAGGTGAAACTCCGGGAATGCGCGATGCCTGCCCTATCGTTGTCGGCCGGATGCGAGAGAGTTTCTGACGGGCTTCGATAGTAAGCGAATTCATCGAATGAAAATCAAAATCGTTCGGGATGGAGATATTTTCGAGTCGATGGAGTTTCTCGGCGATGAATTTTTCGCGTTCGATATATCCTTTGTATTTAATCTGTATCTCCGCCTCTTCGATCACCTCGGCATCTATTTCGTTTTCGGCGATGAATTTCTTCAGTTTAGGAAGAACCGTTTGCAGCGATTCGAAGGTAACATTGTTGCGCATCAGGATATCATAGAGCTTCCTGCCCTGTGTCAAAGGCTCTGAATTTACCGATTTTAAATAGTCGTTAATTTCGGCTGCTTTGATACTCTGTCGGCGCGCGAATTCTACAAGCGATTCTACGAGCGTATTTTTTTTGGCGAAATGGTCGTATCTTTTCTGCGGAATCAGTCCGATTTTATATCCTAACGGAGTCAGCCGGATATCGGCATTGTCTTGTCGGAGCAGGATGCGATACTCGGCCCGCGAGGTGAACATCCGGTAAGGTTCGTCGACTCCCTTGGTCACGAGATCGTCGATCAGGACGCCGATATAGGCTTCGTCGCGTTTCAACACGATCGGCTCCTCCCCTACCAATGCCCGGTGCGCATTGATTCCGGCCATCAGACCTTGTGCTGCGGCCTCTTCGTAACCGGTCGTTCCGTTGACCTGCCCGGCAAAGTAGAGTCCTGAAACCAGTTTGGTTTCGAGGGAATGATGCAGTTGCGTGGGCGGAAAAAAATCGTATTCGATAGCATATCCGGGGCGGTAGATGTGTAAATCTTCGAATCCCCGGATTTTATGCAGCGCTTTCCATTGTACGTCCCAGGGCAGCGACGATGAAAAACCGTTGAGATAATACTCGTTGGTCGTGCGGCCTTCGGGTTCCAGGAAGAGCTGGTGCTGCTCCTTGTCGGCAAAGGTGCGGAGTTTATCCTCGATCGAAGGGCAGTAGCGCGGACCGATGCCGCAGATGGTACCGTTGAACAGGGGCGACTGGTCGAAACCGCTGCGCAGGATGTCGTGAACCTCGGAGGAGGTGTAAACTAAAAAACACGGAAGCTGATCTTTGACCGGCCGCGTCTCCGGGGAAAATGAAAATTTGGCCGGATTTTCATCGCCGTATTGGGGTTCGAGACGTTCGAAATCGATGGTCCGGGCGTCGAGACGTGCCGGAGTTCCGGTCTTCATGCGTCCGGTTTCGAAGCCGATCTTTCGGAGACATTCGGTAATGCCGTGCGAAGCGGCGTCCCCCGCCCTGCCCCCTTCGGCGTGCGAGGCGCCGCAGTGCATCAGTCCTCCGAGGAAAGTTCCCGAGGTGAGAACCACGGCGCGGCAGGTGAATTCTACGCCCATGCGGGTCCGAACTCCCGTAATACGGGGGTTTTGTGTGGAGGATCGGGGAATATCTTGTTTCGGGTCCGACTCTGAACCCGGGGGGTTCGGTTGTGCGGGATCTGTGTCCGGGGTCTTGTCGAACAGCAGTTCGGTCGCGGCATCCTGCCAGATATAGAGGTTCCAGGTGTTTTCGAGCGTGTGGCGCCACTCTTCCGAAAAGCGGGTCTTGTCGCACTGCGCCCGGGGGCTCCACATCGCGGCGCCCTTCGACCGGTTGAGCATCCGGAACTGAATGGTCGTGAGGTCGGTGATGCGTCCCATCTGGCCGCCTAAAGCGTCTATCTCTCTGACAATCTGTCCTTTAGCTACTCCGCCTACTGCCGGGTTGCACGACATGGCAGCCATTTTGTCCATGTTCATCGTGAGCAGCAGCGTGCGCGAACCCAATCGTGCGGCGGCCGAGGCGGCCTCGCATCCGGCATGTCCGCCTCCGATGACGATAATGTCGTAGTCGAGTGTCATAGTTCTTTCTCCCAGAATTTCAGGTACTTGTCTTCCTTGCGGTGCATCTGTGCGTTGGTGCGGGGGGTCTTGTCGCCCTGGCCGCAGAGGTGCAGTACCCCGTGGACCACTACCCTGCGCATCTCCTGCAGTGTCGGAAAGCCGTATTGGCGGGCGTTGTCGGCCACGGTTTCGATGTCGATGAAGATGTCGCCCGAGACGATTCGCGTGCCCTTGCGGTCGCTGTAATCGAAGGTGATGACGTCGGTGAAATAGTCGTGTCCGAGGTATTGGCGGTTCATCTCCAGCAGGCGTTGCGCCGAGCAGAAGATATAGGTGACATCGCCCAGCGTATAGCCTTCGGCCTGTGCCACCTCGTGCAGCCACCGGGCCGTGAGGCGTTTCTGCGGAAGGCGGTAGGAACAGTCGTCGGTGTAGTATCTGACAGCCATTTTTTCGTTGTTGTTAAGTCGTGCCCGTCCCGGGGTTTCGGTGCAGGTGCGGATGCCGGATGGACCTGCAGGGACCGGCGGTTTTATTTGAAACAGTCCTCGGCGCGCATCTTCTGCCCGGGATTGGGCGGGTAGATGCCGAAGACGAGTTTGAACTCCGTTTCCATCGTCATCACGTTGACCGACGAGCCGATAGTTCCCAACTGTGCGTTTCTTGCCACTTTTTGGCCCTTCTCGACGCAGATCGTCCCCAGGTTGGCATAGGATGTTATGTATTCTCCGTGAGCCACGTAAACGTCGTATTTGTTGGTGATGCGGTTGCGTTTGATGTCGACGACCTTTCCGTCGTAGATCGAAATCACGTGGGCGCCTTTCGGACCCGTGATCTCGGCCATGTTCTCCTTGTAGCGTTTCACACGCCCGGCCGTCACCGGAAGCCGCAGTCCCGAGGTCTTCGTCGAGAACGAGGCGCCTTCGGTGTTGCCTTTCGTGAGCTTGCGCAATTCGCCGATCGCCACGTCCAACTGCTGCTCCTGCGAAATCTTGCGCTGGAGGGCCTGCTTCTCCTTCTGCGACAGGGACCGGATGCTGGCCTTGGCGTTGCGGGCGTCGCGCTGGAGTTTTTCGCGCTGTGCCGAGAGGTTCCGCGTCACCGAATCGAGCGACTTTTTGCGGCGGTCGAGCTCCTCCTTTTCATGGCGCACCTGGACGGACAGCTCCTCGATGTCGCGCAGTTTGCGTTCGCGCAGCGAAGCGACCTCGCGCAAAGCCGTGATCTTGCGGGCCACGTCCGTAAAATCGCGCGACGAGAAAAGGAAGGTCAGGTAGTTGTTGTGCTTGTAGTTGCGGTAGGCTTCGCGCACCATTTCACCGTATTGCGCCCGGTCGCGTTCGAGCGTCGCCGAGAGGTTGCCGGCCACGCTGTCCGTGCGGGCGATCTCCTCGCGCAGGAGGCGGGCCTGCTTTTCGGTTTCGTCGAGCAGTTGGTTCCGGGAGTCGATCTGGCGCGCCAGGCGGCGGACCCGCTCCTCGGTGGCCGAACGGCCTTTCTGGAGTTTCGAGATCTCCCGTTCCTCGGTGGCGATCCGCTTTTCGAGGGCCGCGATGACCTTCTTCTGCGCCTCGATGCGGTTGTCCGTAGTCTGCTGGGCCACGGCGGCGAGGGAGAAGAGCAGGAATGCGAGGGTCAGTATGCGGAGGAGTCTCATGGGCGGATTATTCGGAGGTTTTGGCGTTCTTGGCGGGTTGTTTCAGCCGCAGTTCGATCTGTCGGGCGTCATACCCTTTTTCGAGGGCGCGTTTCCAGTAAACCTCGGCCATGAACTGTTCGCCCAGCTCGTGAAGGATGTCGCCGTAGTGGACCATCAGTTCAGAGCTCTTCTGTCCGTCGAGCGCCACGGCTTTCTGGAGTATCTTCTTGGCTTCGTCCGTGTGACCCAGTTTGAAGAGCACCCACGCATGGGTGTCCAGATAGGTCGGATTGTTGTCGGTGAGCGCCACCACGCGGCTCGACATCGAGAGCGCCCGCTCGAGGTCGCGCTCCTCCAGCGAGAGGAAATAGGCGTAGTTGTTGAGCACCATGGGGTTGTCGGGACGGTATGCGAGACTGCGCTCGTAGGCTTTGTAACACTCCTTCATGGCTTTGCGGTAGGGACCCGAGCGACCCTCTTTCGCCGCACGGGCCTCGTCCCACTCGGGGACTCCCGCGGCGGCCTGCTGGTGCCACGTGTCGCCGATCATGCCCCAGATCACGCCCCGCAGCGAGTCGGTGTCGGCATAGCGGAGCGACTCCTTGTAGGCTTTGACCGCTTGGCCGTACTGCTTCGAGCTGTTCATCACATGCCCTTTCGAGATGTGGAAGTCGATCTTGTCGGGGAAGAGTTCCAGAGCCCGGGTGACATATTTTTCCACCGAGTCGGGGTGCTGGAGATAGGTCTCGATGTCGATCACCGTCCGGTAGAAATCCTCCACCGGCGGTTGGTCCCCGAGACGGTTCTTGTAGAGCGCGAGGGCCTGCTCCAGTTCGCCCGAGGCGATCAGGTGGTTGGCATAAAGCTCCACGACGCGCTTGTCCCCGGGATAACGGATCGCAAGGACCGAAGCCAGGTCGTTGAGCTGGAAATAATATTCGCGGTAAAAGCGTGTGTCGGAGGTGAACTGTTCGAAGCGTTTGATCTTCGTCTCGAGCGGCACGGCGTCCGAGAGAAAGAGTTTCCGGGTGACGGCCAGCAGCGACCGGTAATCCTGCCGTGCGGTGTGGAAATCGGCCAGGGCCATCAACGTCTGGACATTCGTGGAGTCGATCTGCAACGCCCGGCCGTACTCGGCGAGGGCCAGCGAATCCTTGCCGTCGATCCCGTAGAGATCGGCCAGCACGACGTGGTGCTGCGCCTCATAGGGTGCGGCTTCGACCATTGCGCGGGCTTCGTCGACGGCTTTGCCGATCTGGTTCGTAGCCACCAGCATCCGCCGTTTCATGGCGCTCAGCAGCGGGATGCGTCCGAAGCGCAGCTCCGCCGAATCGAGCGTCGCGAGAGCCATGAAGGGCGACCGTTTCTGCTCGTAGAGGGCCGCCACGATGCGGTAGTTGTCCGGGTCCTTGGGGTCGTTTTCCAACAGGCGGCGGTAGACTTTCAGCGCCTCGTCGAGTTGGTTGGACATGATCAACGCCTGCCCGTAGAACTGGTGGTACCATTTGTTCGCGGTGTCGAGCCGGAATGCACGGCGGGCCAGCTCCACGGCCTCGCCGGGCGACGATTCGAGGATGCTGCCGGCCAGTTCGTAGTAAGCCGGGGCATAGGTCGAGTCGTTCAGGATCGCTTCGCGGAACAGTTCCCGGGCCCGGGCCGTGTCGCCCGGGATGACGTTTTGTTTGATGCCCTCGGTGTAGAGCCACACGCTGCGCAGCGAGTCGGGATATCCGGGCGCTTCCGGGGAGCCCTTCCCGGCGACGAACGCCGAAAAGAAGAGCAGACAGAAAAGCGTTATCGCTGTCAGGCGTTTCATGGGCAGGGATGTTTAAAGCGCTTCGTCGAACTGGTGGAGGAACCGCACGTCGTTCTCGAAATAGAGACGCAGGTCTTTCACGCCGTATTTGAGCATGGCGATACGCTCAATACCCATGCCGAAGGCGAATCCCGCGTATTTTTCAGGGTCGATATCGTTGGCTTTCAGAACGTTCGGGTCTACCATGCCGCAGCCCATGATCTCCAGCCATCCCGTGCCCTTGCAGACCGGACATCCCTTGCCGCCGCAGAGGTTGCACGAAACGTCGACCTCGGCCGAAGGCTCCGTGAAGGGGAAATACGACGGGCGCATGCGGATCACCGTCTGCTCGCCGAAGACCTCCTTGGCGAAGTAGAGCAACGACTGTTTCATGTCGGCGAACGAGACCCCTTCGTCGATGTAGAGACCCTCGATCTGGTGGAAGATGCAGTGCGCGCGGTAGGAGATGGCCTCGTTGCGGAATACGCGGCCGGGGCAGATGACGCGGATGGGGGGCTTCTGGTGCTCCATCGTGCGGACCTGGATCGACGAGGTGTGCGTGCGCAGCAGGATGTCGGGGTCCTTCTCGATGAAGAACGTGTCCTGCATGTCGCGCGCCGGGTGTTCGGGCGGGAAGTTCAGGGCCGAGAAGACATGCCAGTCGTCCTCGATCTCCGGACCGTCGGCCACCGTGTAACCCAGCCGCGAAAAGACCTCGACGATCTGGTTTTTGACCAGCGAGATCGGGTGGCGCGACCCGAGGTGTTCGGCCGAGCCGGGGCGCGTCAGGTCGTCGGTCCGGGGCGAATTGTCCGCCACGGCGTTCTGCAACTCCTCGCGCAGGGAATTGATGCGCACCGTGGCCTCGTTTTTGAGGCGGTTCAACTGCTGTCCCAGGTCGCGTTTGAGCTCGGGAGCCACCGTTTTGAACTCCTCCATCAGGGCGGTCAGCTCGCCTTTCTTGCCGAGGATTTTGATGCGGAATTCCTCGATCTCGGCGGCGGCTTTGGGTTTAAACTCCTCGACACGTCGGAGGAGTTCATTGATTTTGTCGATCATATTTTGCTCGTGTTTCTTTTTTACCTACTTTTGAGAGATATCTTTGTAACGTGCAAAGTTATAAAAAAATTGAGATATGTTGCGTAAAATCGCTTCATTTGTCCTGACGCTCCTGCTGGCAGCGCTTCCCGTCTCGGCCCAGAAAGTCGGGGTCGTGATGAGCGGCGGCGGCGCAAAGGGGCTTTACCATATCGGCGTCCTGGAGGCGCTCGAACAGAACGGCGTGCCGGTCGATTACGTGGCCGGGACCTCGATGGGTTCGATCATCGCGGCCATGTACGCCGCAGGATACTCTCCGGCGGAGATGCGGGCGATCGTCAGCTCCGGTGTGGTCCGCGACTGGGTTGCGGGGCGCATCGACCCCAACCGTTACATGGCCTACTACCGGCAGCTGGGGAACAATCCCGGCTTCCTGAGCATGCGCATCGACATCGAAGGCCCCGCCGGGAAGCGGCTGCGGGCTCCCCGCAACCTGATCTCCTCGACGCAGATCGACATGGCCCTTACGGAGCTGTTCGCCCCGGCGACGGCCGCTGCAGGCGGTGATTTCGACCGTCTGATGGTCCCGTTCCTCTGCGTGGCCAGCGACATGAACAGCCGCGGGCCGGTGGTGATGCGCCGCGGCGATCTGAGCGAGGCGGTCCGCTCGTCGATGTCCATTCCGCTGGTTTTCAAACCGATGGTGAAGGATTCGATGCTGCTTTACGACGGCGGCATCTACGACAACTTTCCCTGGAAGCCTCTCGACCGGGATTTCCGGCCCGACGTGATCGTCGGGTCGATCTGCACCGAGGGCAACACCCCGCCCAGCGAGCGGAACAACATCATGGATCAGGCCTTCATGCTGGCCATGCACGAAACCGACTACACGCTGCCCGAAGATCGCAGCGTTACGATCCGCCGTGCCGTGGACGTCAACATGCTCGATTTCGACCAGGCCGAAGCGATCATGGATGCGGGTTACGAGGACGCCATGGCCGCCATGCCGCAACTACTCGAAAAGATCGGGGAGCGGCGCGATTCGGCCTACTACGCCGAGCGCCGCGAGGCGTTCCGCAAGAGGTGTCCGCCGCTGGTTTTCAACGACTACAAACTCGAAGGACTGAAATCGGCCCAGCGGGAGTATATCCGCGATTTCGTGCAGGTGGACCGCCGCACGCCGGGCATCCAGCGGCCGATGGGATTCGAGGAGCTGAAAGACAATCTCTACGAGGTGCTTGCCGGCGGCGAATTTACGATGGGTTTTCCTGTCGTGCGCTATGATTCGGTCCGGAAGGGTTATTCGTTCGAAGCCCGGTTCGGCACGCGCCCCAACTTTAAGGTCACCATTGGCGGAAACATCTCCTCGACGGCCTTCAACCAGGCCTACATCGGCATTAACCACCACTGGATCGGCCGCGTGTCGCAGCAGTTGGGGGCCGACCTCTACCTGGGCCCGATCTACACGTGGGGCGCCGTCGGCGGCCGCACGGATTTCTACGCCTGGAAGCCGATTTTCCTCGACTATTCCTATAACTTTGCGGTCCGCAACTTCCGCCACGGCTATTTCGGCAACGTCACCAAGGTCCGCAATGCCGAGCAGGTCAAAAACAGCGAGAGCTTCTTCTCCACGGCCGTGGGGATGCCGCTGACCCACCGCAGCGTCCTGACGCTGCGCGCCAACGCCGGACATGTCAATTACCGTTACGATTCGGACGTGCTGTTCGCCGACGACACCGACCATTCGCGCTTTTCGTTCTTCGGCCTGCGGGCCGGGATTGCCCGCAATACGCTCGACAAGTTCCTCTATCCCCGGCGGGGTTCGGACTTGCAGTTCTCGGCTATTTTCGTCACCGGACGCGACAAGTACCAGCCCTACGATTCGGGGCGTTTCATCTCGCGCGAGACCCGCCAGTGGTTCGGCGGGCGTTTCACCTGGGACAAGTTCTTCGACGTGCCGGGGGTCAGCTGGTTTTCGTTCGGTTTCAACGTGGATGCCGTTCTGACGAATCATCCGACGTTCCGGACCGAGTCCGCGACGCTGATGTCGATGCCCGACTACGCCCCCGTGTCGCACATGCGGATGATCTACATGCCCGACTACCGGGCCCGGCGCTTCGTGGCCGGCGGGCTGATGCCGACCTTCGACCTGATGCCCAACTTCTTCTTCCGCACGGGCTTCTATGCCATGTACCGCGACAAGCGCGGCTTCAATCCGCTCGGAGAGCCCGACCGGCGCTGGCATTACGTCGCCGAGGCGTCGTTTGTCTACCACACGCCGATCGGCCCCGTGAGCCTCGCCCTGACGAAATACGAGGTGCAGAACTGGAAGAACATGTACCTGACTTTCAATTTCGGCTATGCGATCTTCGCCCCGAAGGGGACGTTCTATTGATTGGGTTTTGACTTTGAAAACAGAAAAGCGTCCGGGAATTCCCGGACGCTTTTCTTAATTTGGCAGGGAGCGAAACATTGTCTCGGAACCTTACCGGCTCGTTGCCACCCCTGAAACCTACCTCTCAGACGGGCGGGAGCGCAGAACTGGCTCGGAAACCCGATGACCCGTCGTCGCTTTCTAAAACCCGCCTCTTAGGCGGGCGGCTCTTAGGCGGGCGGGAGCACGGAACCGGATCAGAATTGCAATAACTGCCGATTGCCCCTAAATCCGGCTTCTTAAGCCGGCTACCAGATGATTACGCGCTCTTCTTCGGGCATGAACATGGCGCCGTCGGTGATCGAGAAGGCGTCGTAGAAGTCCTGGAGGTTGCGCAGCGAGGCGTTCACGCGCCATTTGCCCAGCGAATGTACGTCGAGCTTCGTGAGGCGGGCGATCTCCTCGTCGCGGATGTTCTGGGCCCACAGCGTGGCGTAACCCAGGTAGAACCGCTGTTCGGGGGTGAATCCGTCGATCGGGGCGGGAGCCTCCTTGCCTTCGAGCGAGTTGCGGTAAGCCGTATGGGCCACGCGCAGACCGCCCTGGTCGGCGATGTTCTCGCCCAGGGAGAGGGAGCCGTTGGCGAAGACCGCGGGCTGGCCGTCCTTGGCCGGAAGCACTTCAATGGCGTCGAACTGCTTGACCAAAATGTCCGTCTTGGCCTTGAACGCGGCGGCATCGGCGTCGGTCCACCAGTTGTTCATGTTGCCGTCCTTGTCGAAGTTGCGGCCCTGGTCGTCGAATCCGTGGGTCATCTCGTGGCCGATCACCACGCCGATGGCTCCGTAGTTCACGGCGTCGTCGGCATCGGGGTTGTAGAACGGCGGTTGCAGAATGGCGGCCGGGAAGCAGATTTCGTTGGTCGTGGGGTTGTAGTAGGCGTTGACCGTCTGCGGGCTCATGTGCCACTCGTCCTTATCCACGGGTTTGCCCAGCTCGGCGATGTTGTCGGCCGTGTACCATTTGTTGGCCTCGACGATGTTTTCCCAATAGCTCTTGGAGGGGTCGATCGCAAGCGTGGAGTAATCCTTCCACTTGTCGGGATAGCCGATCTTCACGGTGAATGCCGCGAGCTTCTCCTGCGCCTTGGCCTTGGTGGCGTCGGACATCCAGTCGAGGCCGGCGATGTGCTGCGAAAGCGCCGTCTGCAGGTTTTTGACCATCTCCATCATGCGGACCTTGTCCTTCTCGGGGAAGTACTTGGCGACGTACATCTCGCCGACGGCCTCTCCGAGGGTGCCGTTGGGCACCGACATGGCGCGCTTCCAGCGGGGTTTTTGCTCCTGCTTGCCCGACATGGTACGTCCGTAGAAATCGAACGAGGCGTCGATGAAGTCGTCGCTCAGGTAGTTGGCGGCGGCGTCGATGTACTGGGCCGCGAGGTAGTAGCGGATGTCGTCCAGCGGAGCGTTCTTCATCAGCTCGTTGGCGTTGGCCAGGGCCGAAGGGGTCGTCACGATGATCTGGTCGAAGTCGCCGATGCCCATTGCCTTGTAGTACTCGGCCCAGTCGACGGCGTCGTAAGCCTTCTCGAAGTCGGCCTTGGACATGGGGTTGTACATGGCGGGGATGTTGCGCAGCTCGACGCTCGACCAGTTTTTCTCGGCGAGTTTCGTCTCGATCGACATCACGCCGGCGACGGCCTTTTCGATGTCGGCTTCCGGAACGCCCGCCAGCCGGAAGATCTTACCCAGATACTCCTTGTAGGCGGTGCGCATCGACTCGTTCTCGGCGTCGAGGTAGTAGTCGCGGTCGCCCATCATCAGCCCGGGCTGCGAAGCGTAGAGGGCGTTGATGTCGCTGTTCATCAGGTCGGACTGCACGCCTATGCCGAAGAACGGATTGGCGATCGAGGTGTGGAGCCTGGCCACGGCGGCGGTCAGCTGCGCGCGGTCGCCGATGGCGAGGATCTCCTCCACGGCGGCTTTGACCGGGGCGGCGCCCTCGGCGTTCAGGCGCACCGAGTCGAGGCCCATCTTGTAGAGGTCCGAGATTTTCTGCTCGACGCTTCCCGGTTCGGCTTTCTGCTTCGTCATGCCGGAGAAGAGCTCGTTGATACGCTTCTCGTTGTTGTCGCGCAGGATATCGAACGATCCGTAACGTGAATATTCGGGTTTCAGGGGATTGTTCTTCTGCCAGCCGCCCGTGGCGTACTCGTAGAAATCGGCGTTGGGGGCTACCGACAGATCGAAGTTGGCCATGTCGAGGGCCGGGGTCTTGGGGGTATTCTGGCAGGCTGTCATACAGACCATCGTTGCTGCGAAGAGAACGTTTTCGATAAGCCGAGAGCAGTGCCGCGCTTGCGCAGGCAATGCCGAGGCGAGAAAAGGTGCGTGAAAACGAATGATTTTTTTCATATTGTTCGGGGTTTTTAGGAAACGGGGACCTCCGGACAAACCGGAAGTCCCCGTTCGGATGATTGTTTGGCGGGACGTCCGGTCTATTCGCGGATAGCCGCAACGCCGGGCAGGTCGCCGAACTCGATGTATTCGAGCAGCGCACCGCCGCCCGTCGAGATGTACGATACCTGGTCGGCCAGGCCGAACTTGTTGATGCAGGCTACCGAGTCGCCGCCGCCGATGAGCGAGTAGGCGCCCTTCTTGGTGGCCTCGGCGATGGCCAGCGCCACCTCTTTCGAGCCGGTTGCGAACTTGTCGATCTCGAACACGCCCACGGGACCGTTCCAGAGGATGGTCTTGCAGTTCAGGATGTGGTCGCGGAAAGCCTTCTTGCCTTCGTCGGCGATGTCGACACCCTCCCATCCGTCGGGAATGTTGTTGGCCGGGGCGACATTCGTGTTGGCGTCTGCCGAGAATGCGTCGGCGATCAGCGCGTCGGGGGACATCACCAACTCTACGCCTTTCTTCTTGGCCAGCTCGAGGATCTCCAGCGCTACGGGGAACATGTCGGGCTCGCAGATCGAGTCGCCGACCTTGCCGCCCTGTGCGGCTGCGAAGGTGTAGGTCATGCCGCCGCCGATGACGATCGAATCGACCTTCTCGATCAGGGCTTTGATGACGCCGATCTTCGACGACACTTTCGAGCCGCCGATGATGGCGCAGAACGGATGTGCCGGGGCCTCCATCAGCGAGGAGATGGCCTTCACCTCTTTCTCCATCAGGTAGCCGAACATCTTGTCGTTGGGGAATTTCTTGGCGATCAGGTAGGTCGAGGCGTGCTTGCGGTGGGCTGTGCCGAAGGCGTCGTTGATGTAGCAGTCGGCGTACGAAGCGAGCTTCTGGACGAACTCCTTTTGCGGACCCTCTTTCAGGGCTTTCTTGGCGGCGTCCTTCTCCTCCTTGGTGGCGTCTTCGGCCAGACCGCGGGGCTTGCCCTCCTCCTCGGCGTAGAAACGCAGGTTCTCGAGCAGCATGACCTGTCCGGGTTTGAGGGCTTTGGCCATTTCGGCAGCCTTCTCACCCATGCAGTCGCCGGCGAACTCGACCTTCACGCCGAGGTTCTTCTCGACGGCGGGAACGATCTGCTCGAGCGAGTACTTGGGATCGGGATTCTTCTTGGGGCGTCCCATGTGCGACATCAGGATCACCGAACCGCCGCCGGCGAGCACCTTTTTGACGGTGGGCATGGCGGCGCGGATGCGCGTGTCGTCGGTCACTTCGCCCTTCTCGTTGAGGGGCACGTTGAAATCCACGCGGATAATCGCGCGTTTGCCTTTGAAATCGTAGTTGTCGATCGAGATCATAGCTGTTTGATTTTTAAGTATTTTGTTGAAATGATTTTCGGTAAGTCCTAATCCGGGACAAATTTATGAAAATTTTCAGTAAATCTGTTATTTCGCTAACGGAAAAAACTCAATACTTGTACCGAATCCATTTGAACAGCTCTTTGAGCGACGGTTTTTTGCCGTACATGAAGATACCCACGCGGTAGATCTTCGATGCGACCCACACCATGCCCACGAACGAACCGTAGAGCAGCACGAGCGAGAGGACGATCTCCCACAGCGGAATGTCGTAGGGGATGCGGGCCATCATGACGATCGGCGACGTGAAGGGGATGATCGAGAACCAGAAGGCCATCTGCGAATTGGGGTCGCGGATCACGACGAACATCATCAGCAGGGCCAGGATGATCGGCAGCGTGATGGGCATTTGCAGCTGCGAGGCGTCCTGCACGTTGTCCACGGCCGAACCCACGGCGGCGAACATCGCCGAGTAGAGCAGGTAGCCGCCGAAGACGAACAGCAGCAGGCTGGCGAAGATTTTGATAATGTAGCCCAGGTCGGTCATGGCGGCCACGGCCTGGAGCATCTCGGGATTCATGTCGGTCATCGAAGCCGCGTCGGGCATGCCCTGCTGCATGGCCTGGGCGCTTGCCATCACGTCTTCGGGCATCAGGTGGGGCATCACGAGGGCCCCGACGCCGGCGATCAGCACGCCCCAGATCAACACCTGCACGATGGCCACCGAGGCCACGCCGAGGATTTTGCCCATCATCAGGTCGAACGGACGGACCGACGAAACCATCACTTCCAGCACCCGGTTGTTCTTCTCCTCGATCACCGACTGCATGACCATCGAGCCGTAGATCAGCAGGAACATGTAGAGGATGAAGCCCAGGACATACCCCACGCCCGTGGCCACGGCCGACGACTGCGCCTGCGTGTCCTCCTCCTGCGACTTGTCGTTGCGGAAGGTCTGCATATTGACCTTGGTTTTGACCTGTTCGAGAATCTGCGAGAGGTTTTCGATGTTGTAGGCTTTGAGTTTCTCGGCTTCGAGGATGCGCTCGATCTGTCCCGTGATGTTGCTTTCGAGGGAGAGCGACGACGACGAATTGGCGTAGAGCCGGACGTTGTTGGGGTTTCCCAGGATGTCGTCGCCGATCCAGAGCACGCCGAATTTGTCGGTCAGCTCCCTGCGGGCCTCCTCGGTCGGGAGCTCCGTGGCCTCGAAGCGGATCTCCTCGTCGCTTTCGAGTTTCGGGGCTATCAGGCCGCTTTCGTCGATGACGGCGATGACCTTCTCGTCGCCCCGCGAAAACTGCATGATGAGCGCCGGGGCGGCCATCAGGGCGATCATCAGCAGCGGCATCAGCAGCGTGGTGATGATGAAGGATTTTTTGCGTACGCGCTCGTTGAACTCGCGCTGGATGATGATGGATATGTTCGACATGGCTTTTCTGTTTTAGAGTTTGCCGTTCACGGCTCTTATGAAAATGTCGTTCATCGAGGGGATGATCTCGCGGAACGAGCGCAGTTCGACGGCCTCGTTGACGGCGGAGATAACCCCGCGCACCTCGGCGTCGTTGTCGACGTGGAGTTTGAGCATCCGGTAGACCGACTCCTCCTGCGTCCCGTCGAGGATTTCGCAGCGTCCGGCGACGGCCTGCCGCAGGACGGCTTCGTCGCCCCGGTAGGCCACCTCGAAGATGTTCGATCCGTGACGGCGGCGGATGTCGTCGACCTTGCCCGAGAGGATGTTGCGCGACTTGTTGATGAGCGTGATGTGGTCGCAGATCTCCTCCACGGAGGACATGTTGTGTGTCGAGAAGATGACCGTGGCCCCCTTGTCGCGCAGTCCCAGTATCTCGTCTTTCAGCAGGTTGGCGTTGATGGGGTCGAATCCCGAAAAGGGTTCGTCGAAGATCAGCAGCTTGGGCTCGTGGAGCACCGTGACGATGAACTGCACCTTCTGGGCCATACCCTTCGAGAGCTCCTCGACCTTCTTGTCCCACCAGTCCTGAATGCCGAATTTGATGAACCACTCCTTCAGCCGTACGACGGCTTCGCGGCGTGAAAGTCCTTTGAGGCGTGCGAAGAAGACGGCCTGTTCGCCGACTTTCATCTTTTTATAGAGGCCGCGCTCCTCGGGGAGGTAGCCGATGCGGTAGACATCTTCCGGGGCGATCTCGCGGTCGCCGAACAGCACACGGCCCGAATCGGGCGCCGTGATGCGGTTGATGATGCGGATCAGGGTCGTTTTGCCCGCTCCGTTGGGCCCCAGCAGTCCGTAGACCGAGCCCTGGGGGATGGCGAGCGATACGTCGTCGAGCGCCGTGTGCGAAGCATAGCGTTTGGTGACGTGTTCTACTGTGAGTAAATCCATAGTCGCAGAATATTTGTTTTTCGGATCGTTACGGCGACAAATATAGGAACAAATTTTGAATATCAAAAAATATTTATCGTTTTTCGATAAATTTCTGCATCCGGGGCTTTGCAGAATCCCCGGAGCCGCTTCGGAGTGCGGTTCGGCAAAGTCCGGACGGGTTTGGCGTTGCACGCTCCTTTCACTATATTTGACGCTGTGAAGGAGTCGAAATTCGTCAAAACAAAGATGGTCGCGGGCTATGTCCTGCTGATCGCGGTCTGTGTGCTCGCGGTGGGGTATGTCTACCGGGTCGTGGTCCGTTTTTCCGCTCCCGACAGCAATTACGTGCTGTTGCAGACCAAACACAGCGCCGTCAACAGAACTCTTTACCATCTCTATCAGGCCGAAAGTTACGGGCAGCTGATGATCGCCGGCTACCAGTCCTACGAGGCGCGTTACAAACGCGAATTGCGTACCGTGAGGGGCTGCATCGACTCGCTGCGGTCGCTGACGGGCGACCGGGATTCGTTGCAGACGATGCGCTTGGACAGCATCACGCGGTTGCTTGCCGACAAGGAACGGCGCACGATGAGCCTGCGGAGCACGATTCGCGCCGGTTCCACGGCCAGTCTGCTGGACAAGAACATCCGCGACCTGATCGGTCCCCAGCAGGGGATCGTGGCCGACACGACGCCGTTCCGCCGCGTCGTGAGGCTGGACACGACGGCGGTGCCGCGCTCCCGGCGGCGTTTCCTGCAACGGCTGGGCGATCTGTTCAGCCCGCCGGAGGAGGATTCGAGCGTGGTGATCTCCCGCCGCGAACTGGTGGCCCCCGTGGTGCCCGCCGGATCGGTGAAGGATACCATTACGCTGGTGCTGAGGGCTTTGCAGGACAGCGTTACGAGCAATCGCCTGGGCATCTACGACCGGGCGTGGCAGGAGGGACTGCGGCTGAGTTACAGCAACGAGCTGGTTAACACGAAGATATACCGCCTGATTATGGATTTCGAGGCCGAGGATACGGAGTTCCTGATGCGGCGCATCGAACGCACGGAGGCTTTTCGCCGAAGGTCGTCGCGCGTGCTGGGAGGCGTGACCGCCGGGGCCGTGGTGCTCGTGCTGTTGTTCGTCGGGATATTGTGGCGCGACATCAGCCGCAGCAACCGCTACCGCCGGGAGCTGGAGCAGGCCAACCGCGACAAGGAGGCGCTGCTGGCCGCCCGCGAGAAGCTGATGCTGGCCATCACGCACGACATCAAAGCCCCGCTGGGGTCGGTGATGGGCTATATCGACCTGCTTTCGCGGCTGACCGCCGATAAGCGGCAGGAGCTTTACCTGCACAACATGAAGGAGTCCTCCGAGCACCTGCTGGCATTGGTCAACAGCCTGCTGGATTTCTACCGGCTGGATATCAACAAGATCGAGGTGGCCCGGGTGGCTTTCAGTCCCGCGCAGCTGTTCGAAACGATCCGGGCCGGATTTGCCGCCGCGGCTGCGGCCAAAGGGCTGGAACTGCGTCTGGAGGCCGAACCCGACGCCGCGCGGACGGTGACGGGGGATGCTTTCCACATCCGGCAGATCGCCGACAACCTGGTTTCAAACGCTTTGAAATTCACCAACAAGGGCTCCGTGACGATCCGTGCCGACGTTCGGCAGGGACGGCTGGTGTTTTCCGTCCGCGATACGGGCCGCGGCATCGGCCGCGAGGAAAAGGAACGGATCTTCGGGGAGTTCGTGCGTCTGAGTTCGGCGCAGGGCGTCGACGGGTTCGGATTGGGGCTGTCGATCGTCGATCGTCTCGTGAAGTTGCTCGGAGGGACCATTTCGCTCGAAAGCCGCCTCGGCGAGGGGAGCCGGTTCATCGTGTCGGTTCCCGTCGGGGAGGCCGGGCCTGCGGCGGTGCAGGAGGTCCGGGAGCCGGCTCCTCCGCAGCCGGGACTGCGGGTGCTCGTGGTCGACGACGACCCGTTGCAACTGGAGATGACCGCCGCGATGTGCCGCCGGGCAGGGATCGGGACCGAGTGCTGTCAGTATCCCGAATATGTCGCCAGGTTGGTCGCCGACGAACGGTTCGATCTGGTGCTGACCGATATACAGATGCCTTCGGCCGACGGATTCAGCGTGCTGAAAGCCGTGCACGGGGTCGATCCCGCATTGTGCGTGGTCGCCGTGTCGGCCCGCGGGGAGCTGGACGCTGCGGATTTTACGGCCCGCGGATTTGCGGGGTGCCTCCGCAAACCGTTTACTTACAGCGAACTGGTCGCAGTGGTGCGTGCGGCCTGCGGCGGGGCGGCTGCGGAAGGGGATGAACCGGCGGTTCCGGCGTCGGGGACGAATTTCGACCCCCTGACGGTCTATGCGGGGGACGATGCCGGTGCGGCGCGGAATATTCTGGCCTCTTTCGCCGAACAGACTGCGGCCAATGTCCGGGAGCTCGAAAAGGCGGTCGGAAGCGGCGATGCGACAGCGGTAAGGGCCCTGTCGCACAAGATGCTGCCGATCTTCACGATGCTCGGTGCGGCGGAAGTCGCCGACATCCTGCGCCGGGCCGAGAACCACGAAGGGCCCCTGACCGACACGCTGTGCGGTGAATTGCGCGCGGCGGTCGAAAAAATCCGCGCGATTGTCGCGGAAGCCGAAAAAACGGTAACTTTGTAGCGTTATGGAAGAGCGTATTCTGATCGTAGACGACGACATCACCTTTGCCCTGATGCTGCGCACATGGCTTTCGAAGCGCGGTTTCGGGGTCGAGACCGCCTCATCGGCGGCGGCGGCCCGCACGGCCCTCGGAGCCGGCGCATTCTCGTTGGTGCTGAGCGATATGCGTTTGCCCGACGAGGACGGAATCGCCCTGCTGCAATGGATGGCCGGGGCGGGCGTGACGGCGCCGGTGATCGTGATGACGAGTTACGCCGAGATACAGAACGCCGTGCGGTGCATGAAACTCGGCGCCCGCGACTATGTGGCCAAGCCGGTGAATCCCGACGAACTGCTGAAAAAGATCCGCGAGGCGCTGGACACGCCTGCGCCGAAAACCCCGGCGGCAAAACCGGCCCCGCGGCCCGCGAAAGGGAGTCCGGCGGAGGCGCTCAACTACATAGAGGGGCGCAGCGACGCCGCGCGGCAGTTGTACGAACACATCCGGCTGGTGGCTCCGACCAATATGTCGGTGCTGGTGAACGGCGAGAGCGGCACGGGTAAGGAGCATGTGGCGCAGTTGGTCCACCGGGAGAGCCGGCGGGCCGGAAAACCTTTCGTAGCGGTCGACTGCGGAGCCATTCCCCGCGAACTGGCGGCTTCGGAGTTCTTCGGGCACGTCAAAGGTTCGTTCACCGGAGCCCTTTCCGACAAAATGGGCGCTTTCGAAGCGGCTGACGGCGGTACGCTTTTTCTCGACGAAGTGGGCAACCTCACCTATGAAACGCAGGTGCAGTTGTTGCGCGCCCTCCAGGAGCGGCGCATCCGGCCCGTGGGCAGCAACCGGGAGATTCCCGTCGACATCCGCCTCGTGGCCGCGACCAACGAAGACCTCGAAGCGGCCATCGCACGTGGGACGTTCCGCGCCGACCTCTACCACCGCATCAACTCCTTCACGCTCCGCATGCCCTGCCTGCGGCAGATGCGCGAGGATATACCGCTCTACGCCGATTTCTTCCTCGACCAGGCCAACCGCGAACTGGACAAGCGGATCGTGGGATTCGACCCGGCGGCCGCGGCGGCCCTCGCCGCCTACGAGTGGCCGGGCAACCTGCGCCAGTTGCGGAACGCGGTGCTCTCGGCGACGCTGCTCGCCGCGGGCGAATACGTCACCTGCCGGGACCTGCCGGAGGAGATTACGGGCGGCCCGGCCGCGGAATCCCCTGCGGCGCCCCTTCCGCTGCGCGACCGTGCGTCGGAGGAGGAGCAGATACGCTGCGCCCTCGCGGCGGCCGGCGGCAACAAATCGCAGGCGGCAAAACTGCTCGGCATCGACCGCAAGACGCTCTACAACAAATTGCACCTCTACGGCATCGAATAGCGCCGTTCTACACTCCGGGTGTGGAATTATTCCACACTCCGCACTCCGGTTCCACACTTTTTCCACATGTCCCGGATTTTTGGCACATTGTATTTCCCGTTGAAATACAGTGTGTTGTCTGTTTTCTGCCTGCATGGCATACGGCTTGAACTTCAAAAGAACAGAAACGGAATGGAAACAAACCGCAGAACTGAGAAAATGAAGTTTAACCACTAATTCTTAAAGCTATGAAAAAGACAGTTGTAATGATGGCCGCGATGATGATGATGGCCGGCGGTATGGCATTTGCCCAGCAGCCCGAACAGCCCGAAGCTCCGAAGCAGGAGAATCCCGCACCCGAGCAGAAGCCCGATGAGAAGTCGGAACCGACAAAGAAGGACGAGCCCGAAAAGACGGAGAAGACCGAGGGCCTGACCTATGACATGTTCATTCGATAGCCGTCTGTCCGGAATCATTTAGTTAAACGATTGTTTGCCTGGTACCCTGCCTTCGGGCGGGGTATTTTTATGGGCGGCGGGGCGCTTGTCGTGCTCCGTTCCGATGTGCCGCACTCCATATCCGACGAACGGCGCCCTCCGACTGTCGGAAGGCGCCGTTCATTCGTCCGCGGCCGTGCGTCACGGCTGCTGCATCCACTCTACGTTCGGGGCGTCGCTGAAGAGCAGGTTCAGCGGCCGGGGAAGGCTCGCGGCGTCGGTCGCAAAGAGGAATCCGACCTTGTCGAGCGGCACCGAGAGGAACGTCGTCGAGGGATAGCCGCCGATGAGGTTCACCTCGTCGAGCAGCGACCAGACGAAGATCTCGAACGGCATCTGTCCCGGCAGGAGCGTCAGTCCCGGGAACCGCTCTTCGTAGTCGGACGACGAGTTGTCCGCCGGGTGGGGTTTGAAGAACACGTCGTATTCGCTGCCGTACTGGTCCATGATGCGCCGGACGTAAGCGGCCTGCTGTTGGCGGCTCTCGTCGGTGGTGTGGCTCGTGCCGAGGATGATGAGATTGCCTTTCGGCGAGGCGTCGAACAGGGCTTTGAACCGGTCATAGTCGAAGTTGGCCATGCGGTAGAACTCCTTCTTGGCCTCTTCCGGGAGGGCCGTCAGCAGTTCGTAGGGCTGGACGCTCTCCATCTTCATCTCGGCCAGCTTTTGGGTCATGAAGGGCCCCGACGACTCCATCAGGGAGGCGTTTTGGAGCATCAGCCGGTAGTTGGGGCGCGTCGAGAGGTAGGCGATCCACTCGTCGGAAACGAGGTCCTGCGGGGCGCGGGTCTCGGGATAACGGCCGCCGTGGTTCCAGTCGAGGGCCTCGACCCGGTCGGCGTAGTCGTTCCAGTTCTGCTCGGCCGTGGCCGGATCGCCGAAAAATTTATAGAAGTTGTTGTAGGTGCCCGTGCCGTCGGAGAGCATCGTCACCTTCACGCGGGCCGAGTCGATACCCTGCTCGACGAACCAGTCATAGCCCGCCCGGCAGGCCAGGTCGGTGACATAGAGCCCGAATACGGCCGTGGGGTCTTCGGCGTTGATCTCCAGAATGCGGCGTTTCATCTGCTCGCTCATTGCGTAAATCTCCTCGGTAGTGGCTCCGGCATTGGGGTTTGCGGCGGTGAAAACCGTGGCGTAGTCCGGGAACAACTCCGGGTCGTAGGTCTGGGGACGCTCGTAGAAGAAGTAGCTCGGTTTGTCGTGCGAGAGCAGGTGCAGGCCCGAATAGAGGGCCGGCATCGTGCCGAATGCGGCGTAGAAATAGTAGTCCGGGGAGTCGAATCCCGTGTCTTTGGCGCTCTGCGAGAGGGTGAAGACGGAGGTCTTTCCGTTGCAGATGAAAAGCAGCAGCGCGCTGCGGGCAGGGCCCGGATTCGCGGCGAAAGTCACGTCGATTTCGGAATATCCTTCGGGTCCCTCTTCTGCGGAGAGGGTCACCCAGTCGGGCCGCTCGTCCCCGCCGTAGCTCCCTGCCGAGAGGATGACGGTCCACGGTGCCGGGGCGTTTACGGTGATTTTTCCGCTGCGGGCCAGGTAGTCGAGCGAAAGGAATTCGGCGCCGTCGTTGATGCGGACCTCCGAAGTCTTGTCGTCGGAGCAGGCCCACGCTCCCGTCAGGAGGGCGAACGCCGCGAAAAGGCGAAATAGTCGTTTCATATCAGGAGATGTATTTGGGTTTTCAGTACTTTTTGCTAAATGCGTTCGCCCGGGGATTACTGCATTGCAAATGCAAGATTCAGGCCGATCGGACTATTTTTGGGGAAGAAATGACTACTCCGGGGGCATGCATCAAAAAAGCGGAGCGCTCAGGCGTTCCGCTTTTTCTTCATCCGTTCGAGGTGTTCGCGCAGGTGTTCGCTGAACTCCTCGCGGCGGTGTTTGAGGTTGGCCCTCCACCCCTGCCAGCGGGTATAGCGCAGGCGCTTCTCGGGATAGATGTCCCGGATCGTGACCAGGATGCCCGTCTCCTCCACCCCGCCGAAATCGGGATTCGACACCGTGTCGAAGACCCGCATCGTGGGCGAAAGGTTCATATAGGCGTTGATAAGCGGAGGGATATTTTCGTTGAATTCGCGGATCTGCTGGATCAGGATGCGGTAGTTCTCCATGTAGGTCGCGCCGCAGAACAGCTCCTCGTAGTAGGGATCGTCGAGGTCGAGGTCGATCGGGTGGATGCCCTCCACCAGCTTGTCGCGGTCGGGGAAGTAACGGCGCAGGAACCAGATCAGCGCGTTGCGCGCCACCGATTTGTAAGAGGTGTACATCGTGACCTTGCCGAAGAGGTATTTGGCCCTGGGATTCAGCACGATAAGCGCTCCGAGTCCGTCCCAGAGGTTGTCCAGCGCATAGATGCTTTTGGCATTGCCGCGGGCCTGGTAGGCGGGCTGCACGAACGAACGCCCCAGCTCGATGGTCCGGGACAGGAATTTCTGGCGGAAGCGTTCGCTGAAACGGAAATAGTGTTCGGTCGAGAGATGGCGGGGATTGGGCGTGGTGCAGACGATGAAGCGGTAGCCGCCGATGATCTCCTGCGCCGCAGGGTCCCAGACGATCAGCTGGTAGTAGCCGTCGCCGGCGAGGTCCTCCTCGTCGATGTCCACCTCCTGTCCCGTGCCGCCCCCGGCGCCTCGGAAGGCGACTTCGCGCAGGCGTCCCACCTCGCGCATCAGCGCAGGGCATTCCGAGGCTGCGAAGATGTAGATCTCGTTGCCTGCCTTGTTCGTGTCGCGCATCTTGCGGGCGGGTGTCAGTTCCGCGAGCAGCGACTCCCGGTCGACGGGTGCTATAATGGGGGCCATCTCTTTCTGTTCCATAGACGGGGCAAAAATACCAATTTTACCGCTACTTTGCCGGGGTGTCGAGCTTGTTTTTCAAAAAATACGCTTTTTTGCGTACTTCTTCCGTCTGTTCGTGCAGCGAACCGTAACGTTGCAGGTCGGCTACGGGAATCGGGTCGCCGACGACGATGCGGAAGTGTTTGCCCTTCTGCGAGAACATCTCGTCGGGCAGCCACAGCATCTCGATATTGAATTTGATTCCCAGCGCCTTGCGGATACGGTAAACGCGGTAGAAGAAATTCGACAGTTCGCCTTCGACGAAGACCGGGACAATCTGCCGCTGCGAGGCGTAGGCTTTTTTCAGAAAGCTGATTTTCCACGTGGGATCGGTGATCTCGCCGCCGATGCAGCGCGAGCAGAGGCCTGCGGGAAAGGTCAGGATCGGCCGCTCGCCGAAGAACTCCTCGTCGAACTTGCGGGCGTAGGCCGTGCTCTGCGAACCGTGCTTGTTCACCGGAATCCACAGCGGACGCAGCGGTTCGAGGTGCATCAGGAGGTCGTTGACCACCACCCTCGCGTCGCCGAAACGGTCGATCAGCTTGTCGGCCAGCATCATGCCGTCCATGCCCCCGAACGGGTGGTTCGAGGCGAAGAGGTAGCGTCCTTTGGGGTCGAGTTTCTCGAGCCCCTCGATCGAATAGGTGACCTGCCATTCGCGGAAGCATGCGCGGATGAACTCCTGCGGCGGCAGGTTCCAGTAGTGTTCGAGGATATAGTTTATCTCGTTTTCGTGAATGGTCCGGCGCAGCCAGCCCACAACCGGACGCGGAATCCAACGGGCCAGTCGCGGAGCCTTCTTCCTGAGTATGGCGCCGATGTCGATTTTAGGCATGAAATGTTCGCAAATTATAATCACAAATATAGGCATTCTTTTTTGAAAAATCCCTAACTTTACACCCAAATAGACCTTTGCAAACAATCGTTATGTCTCAATATCATACTCCCGTACTGCTGGAAGAGTCTGTGGCACTGCTCGGTATCGATCCGGCGGGCACTTACGCCGACCTCACTTTCGGTGGAGGCGGCCATTCGCGCCGAATCCTCGCCGCGCTGGGGCCCGACGGGCGCCTTTATGGCTTCGACCAAGACCGCGACACGCTGGAGAACCGTCCCGACGATGCGCGGTTTCATTACGTGGAGAGCAATTTCCGGTTCCTGCGGGGCGCGCTGCGGCTGCGGGGCGTCGTGGAGGTGGACGGCATCCTGGCCGACCTCGGCGTCTCGTCGCACCATTTCGACGCCGTCGAGCGGGGCTTTTCGTTCCGCGGGGAGGCGCCGCTCGATATGCGCATGAACCAGCGGGGGCGGCTGACGGCGGCGGATGTCGTGAACAACTATACCGCGGAGGAGCTGACCCGCATTCTGGGCGACTGGGGCGAGATCGAAACCCCGTGGAAGGTCGCCAACTGCCTGGTGAAGGCCCGGGCTGCGGAGCCCGTGACCACCACGGCGCAGCTGGTCGGGGCGGTGAAGCCCTGCACCCCCCGGAAGGACGAATCCAAATTCCTGACAAAACTTTTCCAGGCGCTCCGCATCGAGGTCAACGGCGAGATGGAGGCGCTGAAAATGGCGCTGGAACAGAGTCTCAAAGTGCTGAAACCCGGCGGGCGGCTGGTGGTGATCTCCTACCACTCGCTCGAAGACCGGCTGGTGAAGAATTTCATGCGCAGCGGCAATTTCTCGGGGACGGTCGAAAAGGACTTCTTCGGCCGTCCGCAGGTGCCGTTCGACGCCCTGACACGCAAGGCCGTGACCCCTTCGGCCGAAGAACTCGACCGCAACCCCCGTTCCCGCTCGGCGAAGCTCCGGGCGGCCGTAAAACGCTGATACGATGTACCGCGACCACGAATTCGACCCCGTAACCCCCGAGGAGCAGGCCCGCCGCGAGCAGGAGGAGGAGTTCGCGCGCCGTGTGCGCCGCGAAGTGCTGCGCATGGAGCGCGGCGAGGCGGAGGAGGACATCCGTGCCGACGAGGAGCGGGAGGCCGAAGAGCGCGCCGAAGCCGAGGAACGCGAACGCAGGGAGAGCCGCCGCAGGGCGAGCACCTTCTGGCAGTTGTTCTCGGGCTCGATCCTCGTGCGCGAGGGCGTCTCGAAATATTACCCCTACATGCTGACCATTGCGGGCATGTTCTTCCTGAGTATCATGGTGATGTTCTGGTCGCTGCATCTCGACATGCGCTACACGCGCCTCGAACGCGACGTGCAGAAACTCCGCGAACGCTCGATCCGCCTGCAGGAGCAGCGTTACCAGCGCACGACTCATTCGGCCATCGTCCGGCAGCTGGAGGCGCGGGGCATCGAACTCTACGACCCGCTCGCTCCGGGTGAAATCATTGACAATTAGGCGGCGATGAAACAGGAACGGTCGAAGGTAAAAAGCGATATCCTGCTGCGGGTGAGGCTTCTGTACGTGCTTTTCATCCTCGCCGGAGGCATTGTGCTCGCACGGCTCGTCTGGGTGCAGCTGTTCAGCGCGGAGGTGGCTTACAATGCCGACCGTCTCGCCGGCCGCATCTTCACCGAGGAGGTGATCCCGGCCCAGCGGGGCAGTATCCTTTCGCGCGACGGCGAACCGCTGGCCACGTCGATCTTCCGCTATCAGGCCGCCTTCGACTTCGCTTCGCCCGGACTCGATTCGCTCAAAACATTCCACGAACAGGCCGACTCGCTGGCCAAACTGCTGTCCGCCTTTTTCCGGGACAAACCCGCTTCGGCCTACTCGAAGAAGTTCCGCGACGAACACGCCCGCCGCTACCGGCTGGTGAACGCCCGCGACACCTCCTACCTGCGTTCCGAAGGGTGGTTCTCGCGCATGATGGACCGCATGCGGGGCGAGGAGTGGGTCAAACGCCGCATTTACGACACGATCCGCGACCATACGCCCGTGAACATCTTCCCCCGGGAGGTGGATTTCGCCGAGTGGGAGACGCTCCGGCGTTATCCGCTGCTGAACTGGAATATGGGCATGGTCTACCGGCTCATCGAGCGCGACGAACGCATCTACCCGCAGGGCGAACTGGCCCGCCGCACCATCGGACTGACGGGCGACAAGGGTAATTACGGTATCGAGGAGGCTTACCGCGAGGAGCTGGCCGGACGCGACGGCAAGGCTGTGCGGCAGCGTATCGCCCGCGGATTTTACGGACGGGTGGCGGGCGGCGACCATGTGGACCCGGTGGACGGCTACGACGTGGTGACGACGCTCGACCTCGACCTGCAGGATGTGGCCGACAAGGCCCTGCGACGCCAGTTGGAGCGGCAGAACGCCTTGTGGGGTACGACGATCGTGATGGAGGTCCGCACGGGCGAGATCCTGGCGATGGTGAACCTCGGGCGCAATGCCGACGGGACTTTCGCCGAACGCGAGAATTACGCCCTGGGGCGCAGTATGGAGCCGGGTTCGACGTTCAAACTGGCGACGATGCTCACGTTGTTGGACGATGCCGGGATGCGGCCTTCGACGGTCTACGACACCCATAACGGCGACCCGGTGACGGTGGGTCCGGCCAAGAACATCCGCGATTCGCACCGCGGCGACCACGAGATCGACTTCCGGCGCGCCGTGGCCTCGTCGTCGAACGTCTATTTCGCCAAGGCGATCTGGGACCGTTACGGAATCACGGGCAAGAAACAGGAGTACAGCGATTTTCTCCATAAGGAGCTGCACCTGGGCGAAACCGTCGGGCTGGAACGCCTCGGCGAGCGGAAACCCTCGATCACGACCGACTGGAAAGTTCCCGACCCGGGCGTCATGCTGGTCAAGATGGCCTACGGTTACCGTGTGCGGATGGCCCCGATTCAGGTCATCACCTTCTACAACGCCATCGCCAACGGCGGGAAGATGATCTCTCCGGTGCTGGTGCGCGAACTGCGCCGCGGCGAGCGGGTCGAGGAGGAGTTCGAGAGCCGGACCATCGCTTCGTCGATCGCTTCGCGGTCTGCCCTGCGCGAAGTGCGCGCCTGCCTGCAGGCGGTCTGCACGGAGGGTACGGCCAGCGCATTCTTCCGCGACACCACCCATGTCCGTGTGGCGGCCAAGACCGGTACGGCGCAGATCACCGACGCCCGCAGCCGCGAGGGGCGTTACTACCTGGGCTCGATGGTCGCCTATTTCCCGGCCGACGAACCCCGCTATACGGTGCTGACGACCATCGAAACCCGTGCGCAGGCCGGAAAAGCCTACTACGGAGGTCCGTTGGCGGGCCCCGTCGTGAAGCGCATGGTCGACTACATTTACAACCGGGGCCACGACTGGTATGCCCGGATCGACGACGACGGACCGCGCCGCTATCCCGAGCGGATGAAGGGCGGCGACATCGCCCAGATCCGCCGCGTGGCCGACCGTCTCTCGCGCCGCACCTCGTTCGACAGCCGTACGGGGTGGGGGCGCGTCTCGGTGGACAGCCTTGCGAACGTTTCGATCACGAGCCTGCCCGACGACCGGAGCGTGATGCCCGACGTGCGCGGCATGGGGCTCAAAGACGCCCTCTTCATCCTCGAAAGCCGCGGCCTGAAGGTCCGCTTCACGGGGCAGGGAGCCGTAACCCAGCAAACGATCTCCGCAGGAACCCGCATCGTGCCGGGAACGGCGGTAACCATAACGTTGAAATGAGATGAAAAAACTTTCTGAACTGCTGAAAAATACGCCGGTCGGGGCGCTGCACGGCGACGGTTCGGCGCCGGTCGCCGGGCTGGCCTACGATTCGCGGGCGGTGAAGCCGGGCGACTGCTTCTTCGCCGTGCCGGGGACGCAGAGCGACGGCCACGACTACATCCCTTCGGCTGTCGGGAAAGGCGCCGCGGCGGTAGTCTGCCAACGGATGCCCGAGACGGCGGCCGAAGGTGTCGCGTATGTCGTGGTCGAAGACTCGGCGGGGGCGATGGCCGACATGGCGGCGGCATTCTACGGCTATCCGAGCCGCGAGCTGAAGCTGGTGGGTATCACCGGGACCAACGGCAAAACCACGACCGTGACGCTGTTGTACGATCTCGTGCGGGCCATGGGCTACAAGGCCGGGCTGATCTCGACGGTCGTTTACAAAATCGACGGCCGCGAGGTCGAGTCGACCCACACGACCCCCGACCCGATCCGTCTGAACGCCATGATGCGTGAGATGGCCGACGCCGGGTGCGAATTCTGCTTCATGGAGTGTTCGTCGCACGCCATCGTGCAGGAACGCACGCGGGGCCTCGACTTTGCGGGCGGCATCTTCTCCAACATCACCCACGACCACCTCGACTACCACAAGACTTTCGCCGAATACATCCGGGCCAAGAAACTCTTCTTCGACGGACTGCCCAAAGGGGCTTTCGCGCTGACGAACGCCGACGACCGCAACGGCCGCGTGATGGTGCAGAACACGGCGGCCGCGGTGAGCACCTACTCGCTGCGCGCGATGGCCGATTTCCGCTGCAAGATCGTCGAGATGCATCTCGACGGCATGCTGCTGCGCATCGACGGGCAGGAGTTGTGGGTGGGGCTGCTGGGACGGTTCAACGCCTACAACCTGCTGGCGGTCTACGGTGCGGCGGCGCTGCTGGGGCTCGACCGGGGCGAGGTGCTGCGCGTGCTGAGCGTGCTGCACGCCGTGAGCGGCCGTTTCGAGAAGGTCCGCGCGGCGAACGGCACGACGGCCATCGTGGATTATGCCCATACGCCCGATGCGCTGGAGAATGTGATTCAGACCATCGAGGAGATCCGCACTCCCGAACAGCAGTTGATCGTGGTGTGCGGCTGCGGCGGCGACCGCGACCGGACCAAGCGTCCCGAGATGGCGCAGATCGCCGTGAAATACGCCTCGACGGCGATCTTCACGTCGGACAATCCGCGCCACGAGTCGCCCGAGGCGATCCTCGACGACATGGCCGCGGGGCTCGACCCCGGGGTGCGCTACCTGCGCATCGCCGACCGGGCCGAGGCGATCCGCACGGCCGTGATGCTCTCGCGTCCGGGCGACATCCTCCTCGTGGCGGGCAAAGGCCACGAAACCTACCAGATCGTCGGCGACGTGAAACACCATTTCGACGACCGCGAGGAGGTTCGCAGGGCCTTCGAAACACTGATCAAATAAAAACAACGCTTATAAGACATGCTTTACCATCTTTTCAAGTACCTGGACGAAGTCTATAACCTGCCCGGTTCGGGTATGTTCCAGTACCTCTCGTTCCGTGCCGCGGCGGCCATCATCCTGTCGCTGCTGATCGTCATCATCTTCGGACGTAGGATCATCGACTTCCTGCGCCGCAAGCAGATCGGCGAGGATATCCGCGACCTCGGGCTTCAGGGACAGCTGCAGAAGAAAGGCACCCCCACGATGGGCGGTGTCATCATCCTCATCGCCATCCTGGTCCCGATGCTGCTCGTCGGCAACCTGAACAACATCTACATTCAGCTGATGCTGGTCTCGACCGTCTGGCTGGGGCTGATCGGCGGTCTGGACGACTACATCAAAGTCTTCCGCCACCGGAAGGAGGGGCTGAAGGGCCGCTTTAAGATCGTGGGGCAGGTGGGCCTCGGCATCATCGTCGGTACGACGATGTGCATGTCGTCCGACATCGTCGTCCGCGAGAAGGTCACCCAGCCCGTGCAGACGGTCTACACGGATGCCGACGGTACGGTGGTCGGGAGTGTTCAGCGCAACGTGGTGCTCAGTTCCGAGAGCCTCAAAACCACGCAGACGACCATTCCTTTCGTTAAGAACAACGAGTTCGATTACGGCTGGCTGACGGGGGAGAATCCCACCGCCACGTGGCTGTTGTATGTGCTGGTGGCGATTTTCGTGGTGACGGCCGTGTCGAACGGCGCCAACCTCACCGACGGCCTCGACGGACTGGCGACGGGCGTCTCGGTGCCGATCGTCGCGGTGCTGGGCGCGCTGGCCTACCTTTCGGGCCACATCGTCTATGCCGACTACCTCAACATCATGTACATCCCCGACAGCGGCGAACTGGTGGTCTTCGCCGCGGCGCTGGTGGGTGCGCTGGTGGGATTCCTGTGGTACAACTCCTTTCCGGCGCAGATATTCATGGGCGACACCGGGTCGCTGGCCATCGGCGGCATCATCGCCGTCTTTGCGCTTTGCATCCGCAAGGAGCTGCTGCTGCCGCTGCTGTGCGGCGTCTTTTTGGTGGAGAGCTTCTCGGTGATGATGCAGGTCAGCTACTTTAAATACACCAAACGCCGCTACGGCGAGGGCCGGCGCATCCTGCTGATGTCGCCGATCCACCACCACTACCAGAAAAAGGGGATTTTCGAGACCAAGATCGTCCTCCGCTTCTGGATCATTTCGCTGCTGCTGGCGGCCATTACGTTGGTTACGTTGAAGATAAGGTAATATGAAACAGATCGTCGTTCTGGGCGGGGGAATCAGCGGCTACGGCTCCGCGATCCTCGCCAAAAAGAAGGGATTCGGGGTCTTCCTCTCCGACGCGGGGCGCATTGCCGACCGCTACAAGGCCAAACTGGACGAATGGGAGGTTCCCTACGAGGAGGGCGGCCATACCGAGGAGCGCATCTTCGCGGCCTCGGAGGTCGTGAAATCCCCCGGCATTCCCGACACGGCGCCCATCGTGTGCAAAATCCGCGCGGCGGGCATTCCGGTGATCTCCGAGATGGAGTTCGCAGGCCGCTACATGGGCAGGGCCCGGTGCATCTGCATCACGGGTTCGAACGGCAAGACCACCACCACGTCGCTCATCTACAAGATCATGCGCGACGCCGGGATGAACGTAGCCCTCGGCGGCAACATCGGCGAGAGCTTCGCCTACTCGGTCGCCACGGGGTCGTACGACTGGTATGTGCTGGAGCTGAGTTCGTTCCAGCTGGACGGCATGTATAAGTTCCGGGCGCATATCGGCGTGCTGATGAACATCACGCCCGACCACCTCGACCGCTACGACCATTGTTTTCAGAATTATGTCGACTCGAAAATGAGGATCACGCAGAATATGACCTCGCGCGACTGGTTCGTCTATTCGGGCGACGACGAGGTGATCCGCGAGCAGCTGCCGAAGTACGATTTCCGGATGCGCCAGCTGCCGTTCATGGCCCATGCGGCTGTGGCGAGCGGCGCGGGCGATGCGTTCCTGTGCGACGGGAAATTCACGGCGACGGCCGGCAGGGCGTCGGTGGAGATCGACACCGCGAAATTGCAGGTCAAAGGGCTTCACAATGCCTACAACGCCATGGCGGCGGCTTTGGCGACCCTCGCGGCGGGCGTCGCTCCGGCGAAGATCCGCAAGTCGCTCTACGATTTCGCACCCGTCGAGCACCGGCTCGAACCCGTGGCCGAGAAGGGCGGCGTGCTGTGGATCAACGACTCGAAAGCCACCAACGTCGACTCGGTCTACTATGCGCTGGAGAGCATGACGCGCCCCGTGGTGTGGATCGCCGGCGGCACGGACAAGGGCAACGACTACGAGCCGCTGAAGGCGTTCGCCCGCGCCAAGGTGCATACGCTGGTCTGCATGGGGCTGGACAACGCCAAGCTGGTGAAGGAGTTCACCGGAGTGGTTCCCGAGGTGGTTTCGACCGATTCGCTCGAGGCCGCCATGAAGGCCGCGAAGGCCGCGGCGCGCCCCGGCGACGCGGTGCTGCTGTCGCCCGCCTGCGCGAGCTTCGACCTGTTCAAAAACTACGAGAACCGCGGGGAGTTGTTCAAAGACTGGGTAACGGAAAAAGCTTAGACGATGTACCGGGACGAGAGCATGAACGAAGAGCGAATGACGGCGGAACTGGCCCGTGACGCTGCGCCCCGCCGGCGCCGCCGGAGCGCGCCCGCGGACGAGGCATGTGCCGCGGACGGGACGGCCGACGCCCGTGCGGCGGGCGAAGGGCCCAAATTCCGCTTCTTTACGGGCGACCGGGTGCTGTGGATCATCCTCGCCGCGCTGGCGGTGATCTCGGTGCTGGTGGTCTACTCCTCGACGGCCAAGATGGCCTACGACGCTCATACGGCCCGCACGACGGCGCATTTCCTGCGCCAGCAATTGATCCTGCTGGTCGTCAGCCTCCTCGTCATGTTCGTCGTGCAGCGGATCAACTGCCGTATCTACAACCTCTTGGCCCGTCCTGCCTATTTCCTCTCGGTGGCGCTCACCGTCGCCGTCTATTTCATCGGCGCCACGACCAACGGCGCGGCCCGCTGGATTCCGCTGGGGCCTTTCCAGTTCCAGCCCTCCGAGGCGCTGAAAGTCGCCACGGTGCTGTTTCTGGCCCAGCAACTGGCCGGGCGGCAGTCGAAGATCGACAAGATACGCATCGTGCCGACGTGGAAATTCTGGACGTGGCGTTCGTCGCCCGCCCAGCGGAAAATCTGGCGCGAGGGCACATGGCCGATTCTGATGCCGGTGGTCGTTTCGGCCATGGTGATCTTCCCGGCGCACACGTCGTCGGCGGTGCTGGTGTGTCTGGCGTCGTGGGTGATGATGCTCATCGGGCGTGTGCGCTTCGGCGAACTGATGAAACTCGTGGGATGGGGCGTCGCGGCCATCGTCGTCATCATGACGCTCAACCTCGGGCGCAGCGAGACGGCCGAAGGGCGTGTCTCGACGTGGATTCACCTCTGGACCAAGTCGCAGACCGAAAAGCCCATCGAGCACCTCTCCGATACCGAACGTTCGATGATCGCCATCCACAACGGCGGTATTCTGGGCGAGGGCGCCGGGCAGAGCGCCATGCGCGTGGAGATGATCCACCCCGAGAGCGACTATGCCTATGCCTTCTTCGTCGAGGAGTACGGCATCATTCTGGCCGTCGTGCTGCTGATGCTCTATCTGTGGGTCTTCTTCCGGGGAATCGAGATATTCCGCCGCTGCGGAACGGCCTTTCCGGGGTTGCTGGTGCTGGGGCTGGCGCTGCTGATAACGTGTCAGGCGCTGCTGCACATCATGGTCACGGTGAACCTGATTCCCGAGACGGGGCAGACCCTGCCGCTGATCTCGCGCGGCGGATCGTCGATGCTCTTCACGATGATCGCCTTCGGGATGATCCTGAGCGTCAGCCGCCAGAACGACGAGCAGTCGCACGACCGGCCGAAAAGCGAAACATTGTACGAAAAGTAAAAGCTGATTTTGGAGTCGTCTGTTGCGCGATGCGACAAGCCCCTGCCTGAGGCGGGGGTTTGGGGGTGGGTCAGACTTGTAAACACGGCTGAAAGCCGTGAATAACGGCTGTCGACAGCGTAGAAACGATTTAGTAATTATGGAGGATATTAGATTGGATAAATACCTTTGGGCGGTGCGGGTGTTCAAGACCCGCAGCGATGCCGCCGACGCTGTCCGTAACAATAAGGTGACGGTCAACGGCGGCTATGCCAAGCCCTCGCGCGAGGTGAAGATCGGCGACGTGATCGCCGTGCGCAAACAGGCCGTGACCTATTCCTATAAGGTGCTCGATCTGGTGTCGAGCCGCCAGCCGGCCAAGAACGTCCCGGCCTATTGTCTCAACATCACGCCGCAGGAGGAGCTGGACAAGCTCAACGTGCCCCGCGAGACGATCTTCGTCTTCCGCGACCGCGGCACGGGCCGTCCCACCAAGAAGGAGCGCCGCGAGCTGGACGGGCTGATGGAGGAGATTTACTATGACGAGGAGGAGTGATGTTTGAGCCGGGCGCAGAACTGGTTTCGAAGCTCTGGTAGCTTGCATCGCCTATAGAACCCGGCTCTTAGCCGGGAGAGCCCCGGCAGGAGCGCAACCCTGTCTTTTTCCTGAAGAATTCGGAAGGGAAAAAGAAGGCAACCTGCCGGGCTCTTTTTTCAGCGGAATTCGGCAGGTCCGCGCAAAACGAAAGGGCGGCGCCGAATCTACTGCTCTAAGGTTTTTGGCGACCCGCACAAGTCGAAACAGCACACACCCTTTCGGGGGTAGCTGTACTGACTTATGCATTAAATTCGCCAAAATTTTAGAGCAGCAAGTACATTATTGTATGTTAAGAACGCAATAAAGTCGTAAACTTACCCAAAGGTAAAGAAAAAAAACGGAAATGCAAAAAAGCGGCCCGAAGGGCCGCGATTCTTATTTCTTGTTGAAGAAGTTCATCGTCATAGCCGTTCCGACGGTTGCGAACGACCGGATGGCATCGACGAAAACCTTGAGCCGCTCGGGCAGGGCCGCCCGCTCCTCGTCGTTCCACTCCCCGAGCACATATTCCACCTGATGGCCCCGGGGAAAATCGCCGCCCACGCCGAAGCGCATCCGGGCATACTCCTCCGTGCCGAGCAGTTCGGAGATGTTCTTCAGGCCGTTGTGCCCCCCGGCGCTCCCTTTCGGGCGCAGGCGCAGCGTGCCGAACGGCAGCGCGATGTCGTCCGAGACGACCAGCAGGTTCTCCAGCGGAATCTTCTCGGCGTCCATCCAGTAGCGGACGGCTTTGCCCGAGAGGTTCATGTAGGTCGAGGGTTTCAGCAACACCAGCGTCCGGCCTTTGTATTTCGCTTCGGCGATGTCGCCGTAACGGGCCGTCGTAAAAGCAGTGTTGGACGCCTCTGCAAGGGCGTCCAACACGTTGAAACCGATGTTGTGACGGGTTCCGGCGTACTCGGCGCCGATGTTCCCGAGCCCAACAATGAGGTATTTCATGCTCCGGATTATTTCTCGGCGGCAGCGGCGCCACGCGATGCACGGGTCACGCGAACGGCGCAGACGGCGGTCGATGCCGGGGTCACGAACTTCAGGTTCTCGATATTGAGGTCGCCGACGAAGATGGTCTTGCCGACACCCAGCGAGGTCACGTCTACGACGATTTCGTCGGGCAGGTTCTCGACCAGGGCGCTGACAACCAGCTTGCGGGCCGACAGGGCCAGCTTACCGCCGACCTTCACACCCTCGGCGTTACCCGTCAGGCGCACCGGAATGGCGATCGAAACGGGCTTGCCGGCGGCCACGCGGTAGAAATCCAGATGGAGAATCTCCTCGCGCACCGGATGGAACTGCGCCTCGCGCAGCACGGCCTGCTCCTTGCTGCCGTCGAAGTCGAACTCGACGATATACGAATTGGGGGTGTAGATCAGCGGTTTGATCTCGCGGGGATCTACCGAAAAGGCGACCGTCTCGCCGTTGCCGCACAATACGCAGGGAATCATGCCCTCGCGGCGCACGGCCTTGGCCGCCTTCTTGCCGAAGTCGGCGCGCTTCACAGCCTTTACCGAAATGGTTTTCATGGTGTTGTGTTGTTTATTTGGTTAATGTTTCCACCGGCGGTTCTCAATGCGGCCTGAAACGGCCGCACCCCACATCCGCCTGTCTTTCGGGCGGCAAAGTTAGTGTAAATAACTGAAAATTAAAAATCGGCGACGGAATTTTCCCGGAAAAATTTCCGGTTCGGATTTAAATTCCGTATCTTTGAAATCGTCCGCCGGGCCGGATCCGGTCCGGCGGATGCGACAGCGGCGTATCCGCGGAGAGGAATGCGCCTCCCCTCCGGACGACGGCGCACCGAACGGACACCTAAAATACAACCGATATGAAAAAACGACTGCTCCCCCTGCTCTGCCTCCTCGCCTGGACCGCCGCGGAGGCGAAAACGCCCCTCCGCACCGCGGCGGAATCCGCCGCTGCGGAAAACCGATCCTCCGCGACGGAACATGCGGCGACAGGATACGTCCCGGCAGGATACACCGCCACAGGATACACCGCGGCGGAACCCGGCAACGGCAGGCGGCGGACCCGGACGCTGAAAGGCAGCGGCCGGATGGAAACGCAGCAGCGCGGCCGGGCGGGCAACTACCACTCCCTGCACGTCTCGCGGGGAATCCGGGTCACGGTCGATCCGGCCGCATCGGACATTCTCGTCACGGCCGACGACAACGTGATCGACCACGTGACGGTCGAAGGACGGGACGGCGACCTGCGCATCTCGATCGACGCCCAGTCGGTCAGCAACTGTTCGGTCTCGGCCGTCGTACCCGCTTCGAAGCGGCTCGAGACGCTTCGCGCCACGGCATCGGCGCAGATCGTCTGCAAAGCCCCGGTCGGAAGGCATTCGGCGGTGCTCCTCGCCTCCTCGGGCAGTTCGATCGAAGCCGACGTCGAGACCTCCGACCTGCAACTGACGCTCTCCGGATCGAGCCGCTTCGCGGGAACGGTGCGCACCGGAACCGGCACGGTCGCCGCCAGCTCCGGCTCGCGGATCCGAACCGACCTGCACTGTTCGGGAACGGGCGATATCCGGCTGACGAGTTCCTCGGCTTTCGACGGTTCGGTGCAGACGGGCGGCGGGCAGATCACGCTGTCGAGCGGCTCGCGTTTCAACGCCCCGGTCAGGAGCGACGGCACGCTGGACATCGTCGCCACCTCCTCGTCGCGTTTCGAAGGACCCGTATCGGCACCGGACACGCGCCTGATGCTGTCGAGCGGCGCAGCCTTCCGGGGCGCCATCCGGACCGGATCGCTCGACGCGACGGCCTCCTCCTCGTCGCGTCTCGACGGTGCGATGACGGCCGAACGGGCCGAGCTGACGGCCTCCAGCGGCAGCGCGATCCGCGGTGAATTTTCGGGAGAGCGGTTCGAGGCGCAAGCCACCAGTTCGGCCCGCATCGAGCTTCTGGGCGACGCCCGCGTCTCCGCGGGCAGCGTATCGGCCTCCTCGGGAAGCCGGTTCGACGCGCCGGACCTGCGGGTGGCCGACTATTCGATCAACGCCACGTCGTCGAGCCGGGCCGTCGTATGGTGCACGCGCCTGCTGAAGGCCCGCCATTCGTCGGGCGCGCTGATCGACTACGGAGGCGAATGCAGGGTGGAGGACGCCAATTCGGGGCTTCGGAAACGGCCGTGACCCGCCTCCCGGAACGCTGCGGCAGGGAGGGTCCACGCCCCGCACACGACGAACGCCGGACGGAATTTGCTTGTAAAATTCCGTCCGGCGCCGTACTGTCGTCCCCGCCCGCCGAAGGACCGGGACGGGAAATCCGGAAACCCGCTACTCGATGCCGCGCAGGCGCTTCTCCCACTTCCAGGCCGAAGCGAGCGTCTCGTCGAGCGTGCGTTCGGCCCGCCAGCCCAGCTCCGTGTTCGCAAGGGTCGGGTCGGCCCAGATGGCGACGATGTCGCCCTCGCGGCGGGGTGCGATCCGATAGTTGAGCTTCAGGTGATTGACCTCCTCGAAACGGTGCACCAGTTCGAGCACCGAGACGCCGCGGCCCGTGCCGACGTTGAAGACCTCGTACGGCTCCGCGCTCCGGTTCCCGATCATGCGGCGGATCGCGGCGACATGCGCGCGGGCCAGATCCACCACGTCGATATAGTCGCGGATGCACGATCCGTCGGGAGTCGGGTAGTCGTCGCCGAAGACCGAAAGGCACTCGCGCAGCCCGGCGGCCGTCTGCGTGATATAGGGCACGAGGTTCTGCGGCACGCCGCGCGGCAGCTCGCCGATCAGGGCCGAGGGATGCGCGCCGATGGGGTTGAAATAGCGCAGGGCGATGCCCTTCATCCCCTCGTAGGCTCCCACCGAGTCGCGCAGGATGTCCTCGCACATTTGCTTGGTGTTGCCGTAGGGCGAGGTGGCCGGCTTGCGGGGCGTGCGCTCCGTGACGGGCTGCCTGTCCGGTTCGCCGTAAACGGTGCACGACGACGAGAAGACGATGTTCCGCCGCCCGAATTCGCGCATCAGCGAGATGACGTTCATGAACGAGGTGAGGTTGTTGCCGTAATATTCGAGCGGCTTGCGGACCGACTCGTTCACGGCCTTCGACGCGGCGAAATGGATCACCGAGTCGAACTCGTACCGTTCGAAGACCCGGCGGAACGCTTCGCGGTCGCAGCAGTCGGCCTCGACGAAGGGGATCTCCGTCCCCGTGATGCGGCGGACCCCCTCTACGGCGGCGATGTCGCTGTTCGAAAGGTTATCGACGATGACCACGTCGTAGCCCGCGGCGATCAGCTCCACGGCGGTATGCGATCCGATGTAGCCGGCGCCGCCGCTGACCAAAACACACGATTTTTTCATAGTGTCGCATTTAGTTGTTCGAATTCCAAAGATAGGCAAATTTCCGCGGGACGGCAAGGGCGGCGCGGGAAATTTCATCCGTCCCGGGCGGGACGGAAATACCGCGCGGCGCCGGCTTCCCGCCCCGTCCGCGGGGCTGCGACGGACGGCAGGTTACGATCCGTTACCCGCCTCGGTGAAAAAAGCGGCGCGAAAGTGGCTGTTTTCGGGAAATAATCGTATATTTGTAACAAATTGACACTTCACAGGCGATCTTTCATCAAAAAATTAACGGATATGTACGGAAAAATCAAGGAACACCTGCAGCGGGAACTCGCCGAAATCGAGGCTGCGGGGCTTTACAAGAAGGAACGGATCATCGAGTCGCCCCAGCGGGCCGAGATCGAGGTGGCAGGCCGCAAGGTGCTGAACTTCTGCGCCAACAACTACCTCGGACTGTCGGACAACAAACGCCTGATCGAAGCGGCCAAGCAGGCCATGGACCGCCGCGGCTTCGGCATGTCGTCCGTGCGTTTCATCTGCGGCTGCCAGGACATCCACAAGGAGCTGGAAAAGGCCGTCTCCGACTACTTCGGCACGGAGGACACGATCCTCTACGCCGCCTGCTTCGACGCCAACGGCGGCGTGTTCGAGCCGCTCTTCACCCAGGAGGACGCCATCATCTCCGACGCACTCAACCACGCCTCGATCATCGACGGCGTGCGTCTGTGCAAGGCCGTGCGCTACCGTTACGCCAATGCCGACATGGCCGAACTGGAGGAGTGTCTCAGGAAGGCGCAGGCCCAGCGGTTCCGCATCATCTGCACCGACGGCGTGTTCTCGATGGACGGCAACGCCGCACCGCTCGACAGTATCTGCGCACTGGCCGAGAAGTACGACGCGCTGGTGATGGTGGACGAGTGCCACTCGGCCGGCGTGCTGGGCAAAACGGGCCGCGGCATCACCGAACTCTACGACCTGCGCGGGAAGGTGGACATCCTGACCGGCACGCTGGGCAAGGCCTTCGGCGGCGCCGTGGGCGGCTTCACCACGGGCCGCAAGGAGATCATCGACATGCTGCGCCAGCGGTCGCGTCCCTACCTCTTCTCCAATTCGCTGCCCCCCGCCGTCGTGGGAGCCTCGATCGAAATGTTCCGGATGCTCGCCGAAAGCGACGAGCTGCACGACCGGCTGGTGGCCAACGTCGAACACTTCCGCCGGGGGATGCTCGACGCCGGGTTCGACATCAAACCCACGCAGTCGGCCATCTGCGCCGTGATGCTCTACGACGCCAAACTCTCGCAGGACTTCGCCGCGAAGCTCCAGGACGAGGGCGTTTTCGTCACGGGCTTCTACTATCCGGTCGTGCCGAAAGGCGAGGCGCGCATCCGCGTCCAGGTTTCCGCAGGCCACACGACCGAGCAGCTCGACCGTTGCATCGCCGCCTTCATCAAGGTCGGCAAGGAGTTGAACGTACTTAAATGATCCCCCGCCATGCCTAAGGTAGCACTCGACGCGATAGATCGCAAAATCCTCAAATACCTGATAAAGAACGCGCGGATGCCTTTTCTGGAGATCGCGCGCGAATGCGGCATTTCGGGAGCCGCCATCCACCAGCGCATCCGCAAGCTCGACGAGGCGGGCGTGATTCTCGGCAGCCGGCTCGTCGTGAATCCCAAGATGATGGGCTTCGACGTCTGCGCGCACGTCAGCATCACGCTGCGCGATCCGAAACTGCTGTCGGAGGCCATCGAGGAGCTGAAGAAGGTTCCGGAAATCGTGGAATGCCACTTCATCACCGGAGCGGGCAACATCCTCGCGAAGCTCTACTGCGTGGACAACGAACACCTGATGCGGACGATTTTCGACGGCATCCTGCACATCCAGGGCCTCGCCTCGACCGAAACCATGATCTCGCTGCAGGAGGTTTTCCAGCGCGAAATCAACATCGACTTCATCGAGGAGTGACGCCCCCGGGACCGCCGAACCCGGTCCGAAGCGTTTCCGAATACCACCCCGAACACTCCGGGGTGGTATTTTTTCGGCGGACGGAACCCTCAGCCCGCCGGACATTTCCCTAATATAAATAGGTATCCGCCCGAACCGCCCGCCCGTTTCTCCTCCGCCCGTTCAGCACGTTCCGCAGTCCTTTCACCCGTGCCGATACGCCCTTTCAGCCGATCATTGCGCCCGTTCGTTCGATTCCTTCCGGCCGTTCCGACACCCTTCCGGCGGAATTTCCGCACCCGAACGAGCGGTCCCGCCGGACCGGACGGGTCTTTTCCGCCTTCCCGTTCTTCCCGGCGGTCCGGCGGTTTCCGGCCCCGGGGCCCGAAGAAATCCCCGCTACATTCCGCCCGGTCTTCCCTCCGGTCCCCCGGCCTACGTATCATAGAACACACGGAATCAGGCCGAATCCGGTCCTTCGGCGCCGGTCTCGGCAAAAAAAACGAGAAAAATGCATTTTCCGTCCCGAAGTCGGCGCACCCCTCCGCACCGAAGAGTGCCCCTCGTGCGGACGCTCCCGGCGGCATACCCGGATAAACGACTAACACACAGCCCGGAACGACGGCCGGAAAACGGTCCGTAACGACCGGAAAACGGTTCGGAAAAGGACGGTATTTCCCAGTTTAGAAATTACATATTTAAGGGTAAATATTGATTTTCACAAACTTTTTGTCGAATTTTGCCCTGCAACAGCTCCGAAATGAAAGGCGGTCACTTGCATAATTCAAATCTGTTCCCTATATTTGGACGACATATTTGATGCGGAAGCGCAAGTTTATTCTCACAGTGGAATCTGGTAAATTCAATTGGAGAGAGAATGAGCTGACTCCTTTCTACGTTGTACCCGTCTCTTCGGATACAGGCGTGGGGCTGTTGCTTATTTTATCTCCAAGGTATTCCAGAACCTCACTGTTAAAATAAGTCTTCGGCACCACGCTTCCTTTTTTTTTAAAACCCTTATTTCTGCTTTCGCGGTGCAGTGAGCATTTTCGCCCTGCGGCGGTTCCGGCCGCCGTGGGGCCGGACAAGGACAAACCCGGTCGGGATTCCCGGCCTTCATAAATCATCAGCTCTATGAAGAAATTCTATCCGTGGTGCCTGCTGTTCTCCGTATTGGGAATGTGCAGCTTTTTGTGGTCGTCGTGCTCGGACGACGGCGGCGACGACACTCCGCCTCCGGGAGGAGGGGAAAACTCGTTCGTTTACGAAGGAACCGAGAGCAAAATCGGCTCTGTTGTCTATCAGGTCGATGAAACGGGCAAAACCTACACGTTCTACTTCTCGCCCACAGAGGGCCTGCTCGACCTCGACGCCATGCTGCTGGCCGACGACTACATCAAGATCGAAACCGACACCCCGACGGGCGACATCGACCTGCTCGCCGAGGGCAATTCGCTGCTTTACAAGAAGGTGGACATCTCCGCCGCTTCGGCCGACAACACGGCCAAAAGCACGCTGTCGCTGCAACTGACCTCGCTGACGACGGTCAAGATGACCCTCGACGCCGCCATGAAGTCCGGCGAGACGCTCACGGCCTCCTACAACGGCACGTGCTCCCGCCACAGCGAGCAGAGCGGGCAGGGCGAAGGCATCGTCCTCGATACGCCGGTGTTCAGTTGGTGGCTGGGCAGCGAGAAACCCGCCTCGGGCGCCAACGACTACTACATCGCCGTAACCGACGCGCCCTACACGATCCAGAGCGGCGTTCAGGCCGCGCTCACCGAGCCGGGCTACATGCTGGTCATCGACTGCTACCTCGACAGCGGCGAGAAGTGGAAGACCTTCCCCACGGGCGTCTTCAACGAAAGCCCCGGGCTGGAGGACCACACCTATTCGTTCGACAACAGCTTCGTGCTCTACTTCGACGGAACGAACTACAACCAGATGCACCTCTCGGGCCCGATCACGATCTCGCGCGACGCGCAGAACATCGCCAAGATCTCCACGACGTTCCTCGACGAGGACGGCATCGTCGGCGAAGCGGGCACGGAGTATCCGATCTCGTTCGAGGGCGACCTGCGCGTGGGCAACGGCACGACGCTGCCCACCATGCCGCACCTGATGCACGACATCGAGTTCAAGGGCGTATATGCCCAGGGCGTGTACAGCGGCGACGTCTATGACACCGGCGGCGGCATGATCGAAATGACCTTCTACGACGAGAAGGGCGACGCCGGCGAGCCTTTCGGCTATGCGGTGAAGCTCACTGTCATCGGTCCGAAGTTCCTGGACCCGAAGAAGGAACGCAAGCTCACCCCCGGCACGTACACGGCCGCCACGACCTACAAGAAGGATACGTGGATGCCGGCCGCCGAAATGACCATCCTCGGCATGGTGATCCCCATGGGAACCTACGCCGCCTATGACGACCAGACGCAGAACGGCCAGTACTCGTACGGCTCGGAGGGCACGATCGAAATCGAGGAGCTGGCCAACAACCATCACCGCGTCACGTTCGAAATCGAGGCGCAGACGGGCTACGTGTTCAAGGGCAGCTTCGAGGGCGACATTCCGCTCGAGGACCAGTCGGACGACAGCGAAGACGACGGCTCCTCGACGCTCACCGAGGATCTCGACATGGACCTGAGCTACCTGGAGAAAGCGCACTGCTTCCCGCAGACGCAGATCTTCGTCCCCGGACTGGGCACGATCGACGTGGCCGATCTCACCACCGTCACTCCGCCCGCTCCGGAAGCCTGCGGCTACCAGTTCATCGACCTCGGTCTCGCCACGGGAACCTACAAGCACGATCCGACCGGCGAATACAACGATCCGGGCAAACTCGTCGAGGGCGACATCGTCCGTCTCGACCTGCTCGTGGAGCCGGGCGACGAGGGCAAGATCACTCCGGGAACCTACACCCTCTCGCCGAACCGCTATCCGGCCCAGATGCGGCCCGGTGTCGCACTCCGCGGCTACCAGGGCGGCGAAGGCCATATCGGCACACGCTGGCTGGGCATCGGCAGCGCGATCGGCAACGGCTATCCCAAATACCACAGCGATCCGGATCACATCGTCATCGACGGCTGGCTCAATATCGCCTCAATGAAGGGATACGCCAGCATCTACGAAGGAACCGTGACGATCACGAAGGCCGAGGGCGGCGAAAACTGGTTCACCTTCGAGGTGGACGGCGAGGACGTGCTGCACCACAGCATCACGGGCACATGGACCGGCCCGGTCGTGCTGGGCGACGGCGTCACCCCGGTAGTCTCCTCGGGCAAGGAGTTCAAACCCGCGGCCGCGGCCGCACCGGAGGCGAAACCCGCGTCCGAAAAGCAGCGCTTCCCGACGATGCGCGACGCCGCGGACTCGAAACCCGCACAGGCCCTCCCCGCACGCCGGCTCTCGCTCCGGTAGAGGAACCCCGAAACGGCGCGGGTGCGGCCCACCCGCGCCGTTACACCCAAAAACCTTTAAACCCTCTTGCTTATGAAAAAGAGCTATCTTTCGGGACTACGCGTCCTGACCTGGGCGATGCTGCTCGCCGCCGGAAGCTTCGTGTCGTGCTCCGACGATAACGAAGGCAAGGACGGCCCGACGCCCCCGCCCGATCCGGTCGAGCTGAACGACCAGTTCGAATACGACGGAGGCGATCCCGTGGACATCAAGTCGGCGATCTACGAGGTGGAGGACACCGACCTCTACACGTTCTACCTCTCGCCCTCGAACGGCGTGACCGGCATGGACGACATGACCGCGGTGAACGACTTCCTGCGCATTGCGGTCCGCAACCCCAAGGGAACCGTCAATACGGAGACCGACGAGTTCGAGATCGCCTACAAGGACATCGCGGTGAACAGGAACACGCTGAAGACCGACGTCGAGAAGGTGTCGCTGCAGGCCGACCTGGTCGCCGAGACCTCGAAGCTCAACCTCCATGTCGAGGTGACGATGAAGTCGGGCAAGACGCTGCTGGCGCGGTACAACAACACCTGCACCGAGGCCGTTCCCGCCGAGCTGACGAACCAGTACGAGCTGGACAAGACGGTGACCGGCATCGGAAGCGCCGTCGAATGGCACGCCGCCGCGGCCGCCGCGACGACCTACTGCTTCTATGCCGATCCCGACGTGACGGCCCCCTCCGAGGAGACGGCCGGCTTGCAGATCACGGTCGCCGACGGCGTGGAGACCGCCGAGGTCGATCTGGCGACGGCCGACGCCGAAAAGATCCGGATCGCATGCGGCGAGTTCGAGAGCGGCGAAGGCATGACCGGCACGCTCTCCCTGGCCAAGTCGGGCTCGAAGCTCACCCTGACGCTCGACGCCGAGAAGGGCGCGAGCCGTCTGCGTGCCGCCTATGCGGGCGATCCCGTCGTGGGCTACGCGAGCACGAACAGCCTGACGGTGACCGAGGGCGAAACGCACGAAACGAACGATCTGAAGAAGGTGTTCCTCTACCAGAGCGCCGCCACCAACGTCCTCACGTTCGGACAGGTCGCCGATGCCGAGGCTCCCGACGGACTGACGAAGGGCCATTACGCCGTCTCGTTCAACCTCTCGACCTCCCAATTACAGGGTGCGACGGTCGATTTCGGAAAGCAGGAGGCACAGGTGCGGATCTTCGACTACCGGGCCTACCGGACGTGGGACAACGCCAAAGTCGAGGGCGCGACGGGTACGGTGACGACGATCCAGGCCGGCGAGCGGACCTACCTGCGCTTCTCGGTGGAATTCCCCGAGGGTCCGAAACTCGAAGGCGAATGGTTCGGAACGTTCACGACCGTCAAGGAGGAGACCGACATGACGCCCGTCGAGCCGTTCCGCCCCCGTGTCTCGATCAAGTCGGAGACGGGCGAAACGCTCCTGGACTGGGAAGTCACGGCGCTGGAACTGCGTCACGACACGAACTTCCGCGACTCGAATACGGGCGACAAGATCGACGCGGCCTACATCTTCTATTTCCGGACCGACAAGACCGAAGACAACTTCGGCATCGACGGTCTCATCGGAACACCCATGTTCCGCCTGCCCGACGCGTACGTCGGAAGGGACAACTTCGATCTGACCGAAGACACCGAATGCAAGTGGGCGTTCAATTTCAACAACTCGAACCTCAGCCGGTACAGCACGGGATACGGATGCAACAACTCCTGGATGAAACAATGTCCCAACGAGGCCACCCTGACGGTCAAGAAGAACGACAAGGAGTGGGAATTCACCTTCACCATGCTGGACTACGGAATGTTCGGTTACACGGAACAGGGAACCAAAAACGTTCTGACGATCGAATGGAAGGGTCCGGCCACCAAATACACCGGATCCCAAAAGAACGACATGACCGACGCGGACTATTGAAGCATTAAAGTAAACTGCCGCTGAAAACAGCCCCTCTCTCCGGATTCCGGCCCGGCGGCCGGACCGGGGGGGGGAATTTTCAGGGCCTTTCCCGAAGGCGGCGGGTCCCGCGGCCGGCACTTTCGGGCGCAAACGCAATTTCCAAACTTTTCAATATGACAAGAAAACTCCTCATCACACTGACGGTCACTCTGGGCGTCTGCTTCGCGACTTTCGCGCAGCAGCTCCGGATAACCGGCACGGTCAAGGACCACACGGGCCTGCCCGTGGCGGGCGCGACCATTCTGGTCGGCGGCTCGGCATCCGGAACCACCTCCAACGCGGACGGCAGTTTCGTCATCGAAGCCCCCGAAGACGGGACGCTGCTCGTCTCGTTCATCGGCTACCAGTCGCAGCAGATCGCCGTGGCCGGGAAGACGCACATCGACATCGTCCTGAAAGAGGACGCGCAGGCCATCGACGACGTGATCGTGATGGCGTTCGGTACGGCCAAGAAAGAGGCCTTCACCGGTTCGGCCGCCGTCATCAAGTCGGACGACATCGCCAAGTCGCAGCAGTCCAACGTGGCGCAGGCTCTGGCCGGAAAGGTCGCCGGCGTACAGATCGCCAACACCTCGGGACAGCCCGGTTCGAGCCCCTCGATCCGCATCCGCGGCTTCAGTTCGCTCAACGCCGGCAACGACCCGCTGTGGATCGTGGACGGCATGCCCTATTCGGGCGACCTGAACAACCTCAACCCGAGCGACATCGAGTCGATGACCGTGCTGAAGGACGCCGCCTCGAACGCCCTGTACGGCGCCCGCGGCGCCAACGGCGTGGTGATGGTCACCACCAAGAAGGCCAGGTCGCGCGAAGCCGTGGTCACGGTGGACGCCAAATGGGGCGTCAATTCGCGCGCCGTCAAGGATTACGAGTACATCACCAACCCGGCGCAGTTCTACGAGACGCATTACGGCGCCCTGAAGAACTATTACCTCAGCTCGGACATGAGCGCCATGGAGGCCCACAACAAGGCCAACCAGAACCTCACGGGTGCGGCCGGCGACGGCGGTCTGGGCTACATGATCTACACGCTTCCCGAAGGGCAGCAGTTCATCGGCATCAACGGCAAGGTCAATCCGCTGGCCACGCTGGGCCGCCGCCTCGTTTACAAGGGCGAGGAGTACTACGTCCGTCCCGACGACTGGACCGACGCCGCCTACCGGACCTCGCTCCGCCAGGAGTACAACGTCAGCATCAGCGGATCGGGCGAGAAGACCTCGGTCTATGCCTCGTTCGGCTACCTCGACAACGAGGGCATCGTTTACAACTCGGACATGGAGCGCTTCACCAGCCGCCTGAAGATGGACTACCAGGCCAAGAAGTGGCTCAAGTTCGGCGCCAACGCCAACTACACGCATTTCCGCTACAACCAGATCGACGACAGCGGCGCCGGCAACTCGTCGGGCAACGTCTTCGCCTACACGACGACCGTCGGCCCGATCTACCCGCTCTACATCCGCGACGGCGAGGGCCGCATCAGGTACAACGAAGACGGCATCAAGCTCTACGACTACGGCAACGGCGACAACGCCGGCATGGAACGCTCGCTCTTCACCAACAGCAACGCCCTCTCCGAGTCGCGCCTCAACAAGCAGGAGAGCGAAGGCAACGCCTTCAACGGCACGGCCTACTTCGACGTCACGTTCCTCAAGGACTTCAAGTTCACGTTCAACGCCGGCGTGACGCTCGACGAGGCGCGCTCGACGATCTACTACAACCCCTACTTCGGGCAGTTCGTCAGCGAGGAGGGCCTGCTCCAGAAGGGCCACCAGCGCCAACTGGAGTACAACACGCAGCAGATTCTGAACTACACCAAGCAGATCGGCCCGCACAACATCAACGTCATGGCCGGCCACGAATACTACAACTCCGTCGTCTCCGTCCTCTCGGCCGGCAAGAGCCACATGCTCACCGACGACAACGACGAGCTGGCCGGAGCGATCATCGACAAGCAGTCGGCCGCGTCCTACCGCACCGAGTACAACAACGAGGGTTACTTCGCCCGCGTCATGTACGACTACGAGAACAAGTACTTCTTCTCGGCCTCCTACCGCCGCGACGCCTCGTCGCGCTTCCACACCGACCACCGCTGGGGCAACTTCTGGTCGCTGGGCGGCGCGTGGATCATCAGCCGCGAAGGCTTCATGGCCGGAACCGAGAAGTGGCTCGACAACCTCAAGCTGAAGGCCTCGATCGGTTCGCAGGGCAACGACAACATCGGCGACTTCCGCTATACGGACACCTACTCGATCAACAACGCCAACGGCGAGGTATCGACCGTCTTCAAAGACAAGGGTTCCGAGAACATCACCTGGGAGACCAACTCCAACTTCAACGCCGGCGTGGAGTTCAGCTTCCGCCAGGGCCTCGTATCCGGCGGCATCGAGTACTTCCTCCGCAAGACGACCGACATGCTGCTGGCATTCCCCGTGCCGCCTTCGAAGGGCTACTCCTCCTACTACGCCAACGTGGGCGACATGCGCAACAGCGGTATCGAGATCGAGCTGAACTTTACGCCGATCCGCCGCGAAAACCTCGTCTGGGACATCAACCTCAACATGACGCACCTGCGCAACAAGATCACCATGCTGCCGCCCGAACGCCGCAACAAGCAGGTCGAGGGGTACTACGGCTACGTCAGCGGCACGAGCTTCTACGGCGAAGGACTTCCCATGTACACCTTCTACATGAAGAAGTACGCCGGCGTCTCGGAGGACGGCAAATCCATGTGGTACATGGACGAGACCGACGGCAAGGGCAACCCCACGGGCAAGCGCGTCACGACGACCGAATACGCCAAGGCGTCGGACTACCTCTGCGGCGACCCCATTCCCGACCTCTACGGCGGCTTCGGCACGAGCTTCAGCTACCGCGGCTTCGACCTGAGCGTGGCCTTCACCTACCAGATCGGCGGCCTGGCCTACGACTCGGGCTATGCGGCGGCCATGTACTCGCCGGCCAACAAATCGACGGGCATGAACTGGCACAAGGACATCCTCAAGGCATGGAGCCCGGAGAACCCCTCGTCGGACATCCCGCGCCTGCAATACGAGGATCAGGACCAGAACGCCACCTCCGACCGTTTCCTCATGGACGCCAGCTACCTGAACCTGCAGAACATCAACGTGGGCTATACGCTGCCGGCGAAGTTCACGCAGAAGTTCGGCGTGGACCGCCTGCGCATCTACCTCGCCTGCGAGAACGTCTGCTACTGGTCCAAGCGTCAGGGATTCGATCCCCGCTACTCCTACACGGGATCCACTTCCCAGGCCGCCTACTCGCCGGTACGCACGATTTCGGGCGGTATCAATATCCAATTCTAACGCTTTTCCGCATATGAAAAACATTCTCAAAATATCGGCCGCGGCGGCAGCCATGACCCTCGCGCTGAGCGGCTGTATCAAGGATGCCACGCCCACGCAGATCGCCACCGAGGACCAGGTGACGCTCGAGACGCTCGTCCGCGGCATCCCGGCGGCCCTCGTCATGTATAACTCGACCGGCTACGCGCAGGACGGCGCCGCATGGGACTTCTCGCTGCCGGCCATCCACCTGGCCACGGAGTCCATGACGGGCGATCTGGTCGTTACGGGCAACATCGGCTACGACTGGTTCACGCAGTGGGGAACCAACGTATCGCTCGGTTCGGATTACGCCGTGGGCGCGCTCACGTGGGACAACTACTACACGTGGATCATGATGGCCAACAACGTCATCAAGCAGATCGACGCCTCGGACTTCTCCTCGCTCGACGCC
>ERZ838577.554-NODE-554-length-57762-cov-4.736254_pt1 | contig 57762 bp, 46 predicted proteins | sample MGYA00519682_ERZ838577 | MGnify/ENA primary metagenome ERZ838577 (study PRJEB31850, sample SAMEA3708838) | human gut metagenome | biome: human gut; feature: human-associated habitat; material: faeces | place: China | collected 2014 ...
TCTGCTAGTTGTTCTATTTATACTGGAATTATCACTGGTGTAAATATTCTTTCAGAAAGTGGTATCGTTACTACAGCTTATACTCAAGGAAGTATGATGGATAACTTATTAAATATTATCACTGCCGACCAAACTTTGAAACAAGTGTCTCTACGTTTGTATGCCCGAATTATGGTATACGGAGATCCAAACAAAGATAACACATATCGAATACGGTAAAAAAATTTAATAAAATAAGTGGTATATTTCATAATGGTTATCTATTTCTTAGGTTTGTGTTACAGATTAGTTCTAGTTTTAAAAATAGAATATTGAGCTCATTGATAATCTTTTCATATTCAGTTTTAGCATCTTTCTGAGAGTTCTTTATGTCACTCAATAATCTATTCGTTTTATTTTTATTATTGATATAATCAAGAACAACTGTCTGATATTCGGCATCGTATAATGTTATCGTTTCAGTAGCTAGCTTTAACATCTTCAACTGGAATTGGACCGTACAATATAATTCGATAATTTCTCCTTTTATTTCGTCAAAAGCGATTTGCTGGGAGTATTCAACATTTTCTATAAGCCGTTTTTGTTTCTTTACGTTTAAGCGGTGTTTGAATAGTTGATTAATTGGAATACTGACATTACCACCAACAGACCAACTACTTTGAGTTGCCCCGGAATAAACAGTTGTTAACGGAGTATATTGACTTTCTTGGTCTGTGTATGTTCCTAGGATACCATAAGTATATCCTGCGTGAACAGAAAAATATTGTAACCAATCTCGTTTGGTAAGTTTTAAATCGCAACGAGCAGCTTCAATGGCAGCTTCAATGGCTTTTAAGCGTGGATTAGATTTAGCATTTTCAAATAATACTTCTAAAGAGGGTAGTTGATAATTAATAAATTCATTCGTTGATAGAGTTTTTGGGATGAATCTTGTAGTGTCTTGTGCTATCGTATCACTTTTTTGTCCAAAACATAAGGAAGGTAATATCGAACAACAATATATTATAATCCACGTTATTTTCATATATGTCTAATAATTTAATTTCACACATTCTCTTTTTGCACAAACGCCGTAAATGTTCTGCAAATAATATTCAAGTCTGTCCCGAACGAAAAGTTGCGGGCATATTTTATATCTAATTGTTTTCTTTCTTCTGCGGATAGAGCGCCTTGGTCTCCTCTTTTCTCTACTTGCCACAGGCCGGTTAGTCCGGCGGGGGCCATGAAGCGTTCGATGTATTCGTCGGTTGTCAATAGTTCGGCTTCGTACAAGGGAAGCGGGCGGTTGCCGACGATAGACATGTCTCCTTTTAATATGTTGATTAATTGAGGAAGTTCATCAATGCTGTATTTGCGGATGAAATGTCCTATTTTCGTGATCCGGGGATCGTTCTCGAATTTGACGAAAGCGTTTTTCTGTTGCCTGCGACGATTCTTTAATAACTGTTGTTCTGTTGTCACGAAATCATCTGCCACGAGAACCGTTTCGTCCGATTGTTGGGGTAGCGAGAGGATTTCCGTTTGCGGTTGATTTTCTTGGGAATCTTCCCGGTATTGGTTTAAAGCTTCGAATTCTTTCAAGCGTTTGTCTGCGTCCGAGTACATGGAGCGGAATTTGAGGAAATCGAAGATGTCGTAATTGCTTCCTACCCGTTTGGATTTATATATGATAGGGCCTTTGCTTTCGAGACGGATAGCGAGGGCGGTCAAAATTAATAACGGGGATAGGCAAAGAATTGCTGCACTGGAAAATGCTAAGTCAAATATTCTTTTCCACAAAGGTAGTTTGAATCTATGAGCGTGTTGTTGTAACTTGGCGGTTGAATATTGCTTTAGTTTGGGCAACAATGCTAATGTTGTGTGTAAATCTTCAGCCGGCATATTGATATCCACGATTTCACTTGCCCCGGCATGAAGGTTGTCCGCGATATTCTCTTTTATGATGTATTCTGAAATCAGTAATAGATATGTGTGTTGCAGGTTACTTTTGTTTATGGAATCCAGATATTGTATATCCTGTATTTTATTACAGGATTCAATAAAGATATATGTCGGGGATGTATCTTTTTTGGATTGTTCGTTGATGCACAAAATCGTTTTGAGCGGGTTGTTAAAAACCATTATTTGGCAGTTCAGACAGCATGATAGCCTGTTGATCCAGTCAGAATTATCCCCGATGTAATAGGCATACATGATGTTAACGCAATAAGTTACGTACTCTAATTTTCAGTTCTTGAGGGTTGAAAGGTTTCAGCACGAAATCGGCAGCACCGGCTTCCAGCAATTCGATCCGGTCGTTGCTGCTTTCCAGGCTGGAAAGAATAATGACAGGGATAAAGTTGAAGGTAGAACTAGCTTTCAGATGTTTAAGAAATGTACGCCCATCCATTTCCGGCATGTTTACATCTGATATAATAAGATCCGGAATGTTTCCGGCATGCATCCATGCAAGTGCTTCAATAGGGTTGCCCTCCGCGTGCACGTCGTAATCTTTTGAAAGCTGAATAGTGATAACCTTCGCTATTTCAGGCTTATCATCCACGATCAGAATATTTTTACTCATATATACACCTTTTTAACGATGCAAATATACGACATTACTACAAAATAGCCTAGTTTTTGTTTGTTTAATATAATGAAAGTCTATATTTTTTTGTACTTTTAGGCGATTTTAATCGACATGAAGGTATGAGTGTATATAAGAGTGATTCGGATGTGGAGGAAACGGAAAAGTTCTTGAAAGATAATGCCATGCGGTTGTCTTTAATGTTAGAGGCCGGAAATGTATTTCCTTGGTATGCGGATTTAGAGCGGAGGCGTGTAGAGATAGGGGATGAGTTATTTGAGACTTACGGTGTGAAGAAAGATGATTTCAAGGATGATTTTTTTGATATTACAACTGTTTTGTCTAGGATTCATCCGGATGATCGAGGAATTTTTGATGTCGTGTATAAAAATTTGTTGGAAGGTAAACAACATAAGATCGGGATCGAGATTCGATTGGATTTGTTGAATTCCGGTGAGTATAGATGGGTGGATTTGAAGGGAATAGTACAAGTGTTTGATGAACAGGGGCGCCCCTCTAAGGTCGTGGGGTTCGCCACGGATATTCAAAAAAGGCGGGATGATGAACAGGCTTTAATTGAAGCGAAGAGGAGGGCAGAAGAATCAGACCGTCTGAAATCGGCATTTTTGGCGAACGTGAGTCACGAGATTCGTACCCCTTTGAATGCGATTGTCGGTTTTTCCGAGATTATTGCTAACACGGAGAGCCAGGGCGAAAGGGAGAGTTATCTGGATATCGTTAAAGCGAATAGTAACTTGCTATTGCACCTGATTAATGATATTCTTGATTTATCCCGTATCGAGTCCGGTAAGATGGAATTTGTTGACGAGAATGTCCAGATGGATGAATTGTGTGAAGAATTGCGCCAGATACATCAAATGCGTATAAAGAATGAGGTACAGGTTGTTTTCGAGAAACCGGGATCTTCTTTGATGTTTATTGCTGATTCGCATCGTTTGAGACAACTTTATTCGAATTTGATTTCTAATGCTATAAAATACACGGAGAAGGGAACAATCACGCTCGGCTATGAGTTGAAGGGCGACTTCATGGAGGGGTATGTACGGGATACGGGGAGTGGTATTCCTGCCGAGAAGGTAAATAATGTATTCGGGCGTTTTGAGAAATTGGATATACTGAAGCAGGGCTTTGGTTTGGGATTATCCATTTGTAAATCAATTCTGGATAGGATGGGAGGGAAGATTTGGGTGGAATCTGAGCTTGGGGTCGGGTCTTGTTTCCATTTTGCCATACCCTACAAGGGAACGCGGTCGATGACTAGCGAACCTGATAAAGTTTTAATATTAGTTGCCGAGGATATGGATTGTAATTTCGAGTTGGTTAAAGCTATGCTTGAAGATCAATACGCGGTGTTGAGAGCGAATGACGGGATTGATGTGGTGACGAAGTTCGAGGCAAATAAACCGGATTTGATACTGATGGATGTGCGGATGCCAGGTTTGGATGGTTTGACGGCTGCCGGTATAATCCGGGAATTGAATCCGAATGTCCCGATTATAGCCACGACGGCTTTCGCTTTCGAGACGGACAGGAACATGGCTCTTGCCGCGGGTTGTACGGAGTATATGCCAAAACCTCTGGAGGCTGAAAAATTGAAAACTATCATAGAAAGATGTCTTGAAAATAAATTATAGTTTGTACATTTGTGAGCGATTACGTGCGTTAATTAAAATACGATGTGTATGAAGATAAATCCTGCTGAATATAAAATACTCGTGGTGGACGATGTTCAGTCGAATGTGTTGTTGTTAAAAGCGTTACTTGGGCGTGAAGGGTTCAATATCGTGTACGCGATGAACGGTGCGGAGGCTCTTGAGAAAGTGAAGATCGAGCATCCCGATCTGGTGTTATTGGATGTGATGATGCCGGATATGGACGGGTTCGAAGTGGCCGGACGTCTGAAAGTGGAACCGGAACAAGCCGAGATCCCTATTATCTTTTTAACGGCATTAAATGATTCGGCAAGTGTCGTGAAGGGATTTCAGTTGGGAGCGAATGACTTTATATCAAAACCTTTCCGTCGGGAAGAGTTGTTAATCCGAGTGGAGCATCAGCTTTCACTGGTGGATGCCCGACGGATTATTTTGCGTCAGACGGAAGAGTTAAGAAAAACGATAGCCGGACGCGATAAGCTTTATTCCGTGATCGCTCATGATCTACGTTCTCCCATGGCATCAATCAAGATGTTGTGCAATACGATCATGATGAGTATTGATCCGAAAGCTGTTCCGAAGGATGTCTTCGAGATGTTGGAGATGACGAATCGAACGGCCGAAGAAGTATTCTCTTTACTGGATAATCTTTTGAAATGGACGAAGAGTCAGTTGGGAAAATTATCTAATGTTCCTCAATCGGTTGACGTGGTTGGTTTGGTTGAAGGGGTGATCGAGGTATTTAACCCGATAGCCGAGAGTAAGTCGATTGTTTTGGCCTTGAATTCGAGTGTCGAGTTCGTGAACGTGATAGTCGATATTGAAATGATAAAATCCGTTGTACGTAATTTGCTTTCTAATGCGATCAAGTTTAGTCACAAGGATACAACGATCACGATACAAGTGGAAATTCGGAATATTCCCGATTCGAGCGATCAAGAGGTTGTAATAACCGTTTGCGATAAGGGATGTGGTATAAAAGAGGAAGATCAACCCAAATTGTTGAATGAAGCGACTCATTTTACCACGTTCGGTACGAATAGCGAGGAAGGGTCTGGCTTGGGATTATTGTTGTGTAAGGATTTCGTGAGCAAAAATCACGGGAAACTTTGGTTCACTTCTCAAGAAGGAGTCGGGTCTAATTTTAGTTTCTCGTTGCCAATGAAGTGATTTTGCAGGGAGCAAAATCAGTTGCAGGTTGCAAGTTGACAGGTTATTTGAATTTATGTTTGTGAACTTGTAACTTGTAACTAAAATAAGAGGCGGTCGATTGACCGCCTCTTATTTTTTTATTCAAATTCTTTGAGAATTTTCTCTACTTCTCCGGGAGTAACCCGTCCGTAAACTTTCTCACCGATCAAGACAACCGGGGCAAGTCCACAGGCTCCCACGCATCGTAAGCTGGTCAATGAGAATTTCCCGTCGGGAGTGGTTTCTCCCACGTTGATTTTCAGCACTCGTTTGAACTCGTCTAATACTTTTTCCGCGCCACGCACGTAACAAGCAGTTCCCATACATACGGATATGGGGTGTTCGCCTTTGGGAGTCATGGTAAAGAAAGAATAGAAAGTTACAACCCCGTATACTTTCGACACGGGTATATTTAGTTGACGGGCGATTACTTCCTGTACTTCCCGGGGTAAGTAACCAACCAATTCTTGTGCTTTGTGCAGAACGTTGATTAATTCACCTTCCTGGTTCCCGAATTCTTCACACAGTTTTACCAGTTGTTCAACTTTGCACTTGGCTAATGTTATTTGTGTCATAATGATATCTCGAATAATTACTGTTCAATAATCTCTTTTCCTCTATTAAAATAGCACGTGTGCAATAAGTGGTGTGCTTTTTCGCTCATCGGTTTACCCAAGAATTCCTCGTACAACGAGATGATATAAGGATTCTGGTGAGATTTTCTGAAATTTTTCTCAGAATCTTCCGTGTAAAGGGCTTTTGCGCGAGCTTTGATACGAGCGGAATCACCATGATGGAAAGGTTGACCTCCACCACCGATACATCCACCGGGACAAGCCATAACCTCGATAGCATGGTATTGAGATTTTCCTGCACGAAGTTCGTTCATCAATTTACGGGCGGTTCCCAGGCTGTGCGCAACGGCTACTTTCAACTCGAATCCGTCCACGTCGATGGTGGCTTCTTTCAGGTTTTCGATGCCTCGAACTCCTTCGAAATTCACGTTATCCAGCGTTTTGCCCGTGTGTATTTCATAAGCCGTACGTAAAGCTGCTTCCATCACACCTCCCGAAGCCCCGAAGATAACGGCGGCTCCGGTAGATTCTCCTAACGGTGCGTCAAAATCCTCGTCTTCCAGTTGCATGAAGTTGATGTTTGTCTGTTTGATCAAAGCGGCCAGCTCTCGCGTGGAGATTGAATAATTCACGTCCGGGTCTCCGTTCGTCTTGAATTCATCCCGTTCGCTCTCGAATTTCTTGGCCAGGCAAGGCATCACGGATACCACGATCAGGTTTTCACGTTTGATACCCATTTTCTCTGCCCAGTAAGTCTTGGCGATAGCTCCGAACATTTGTTGCGGGGAACGGGCGCTAGAAGGATTATCAAGTAAATCGGGGAATTGTTTCTCGAAGAAGTTGACCCATCCCGGGCAGCAAGAGGTGATGATCGGGAGTTTCACTTCTTTATCACCGTTCAGGAACGCGGTCAAACGACCCAATAATTCGGTTCCTTCCTCCATGATCGTCAAGTCGGCAGCGAAATCCGTGTCAAACACTTTAGCAAAGCCTAGTTTCCGTAATGCGGCAACCATTTTTCCGGTCACGGAAGTTCCGGCAGGCAGATCGAACTCTTCACCCAACGCGGCACGAACGGCCGGGGCGGTTTGGACGATCACGGTTTTATCCGGGTTGGCCAGGTCGTTGATCAAACGATTGGTGTGATCCAGTTCGGTTAACGCGCCCACGGGACATACTGCTACGCACTGTCCGCAGAATGTACATTCCGAGTCTTGCAACGCTTGATCGAAAGCCGGCATTACGACAGAATCAAATCCGCGGTTTACGGCCCCTAGAGCCCCGACGGTCTGCACGTCATTACACATCATCTCACATCGACGGCAATAGATACATTTTGTTGCATCCCGCCGAATGGAGGGCGACAAGTCAATTTTATACTCGGTTTTGGCTCCCTGAAAAGGAATCTCGCGGATACCCAATTTGATGGCCACGGCTTGCAATTCGCAATTACCTGATTTGGCACAAACCAAACAGTCTGAAGGGTGATCCGAGAGCATTAGCTCCAGAACGACTCTCCGGGCGTTCAGCACGCGCATGGTATTCGTGTGTACGACCATGCCGTTATCGCATCGGGTGGCACAGGAGGGAGCCAGGTTTTTCCGGCCTTCTACTTCCACCACGCAGATACGGCAAGATGCCGGGGCGTTTTTGATGCACAAATCTTTCAGGTTCATGTAGCAAAGGGTCGGTATGTCGATACCCAGTTCCCGGGCTGCTTCAAGAATCGTGGTTCCTTTGGGAACGCTGATCTCTCGGTTGTCTATCTTAAGTGTTATATTTTCATTCATAGTAAAGACTTCTTAATTGCTGAGCAATTCTAAATTCTAAGTTTTAAATTTTAAATTACCTCGTGCTTACAGCTTTGAATTTACATTTCTCCATGCACGCACCACACTTGATACATTTAGCCGTGTTGATGAAATGCGCTTCCTTGCGTTCGCCCACGATAGCATCCACCGGACAGTTGCGTGCGCAAAGCCCGCATCCGATACAAAGTTCCGGGTCAATGTGGTACATCAATAAAGCCTTACATTTTCCGGATGGGCATTTCTTATCTTTGATATGAGCCAGGTATTCGTCGTAGAAATTGTCAATAGTCGACAAAACCGGGTTGGGGGATGTTTGTCCCAGACCGCAAAGTGCTGTATCTTTGATTACGCGACTGAGGTTTCTCAGCGTGTCGAGATCTTCCATCGTTCCTTTTCCTTCGGTGATTTTCTCTAGAATCTCGTGCAAGCGTTTGTTACCGACACGGCAAGGGGTACATTTACCACAAGATTCTTCAACCGTGAATTCAAGGTAGAATTTTGCAACGGATACCATACAATCATCCTCGTCCATCACGATCATACCCCCGGAGCCCATCATGGAACCTGAAGCCAGCAAGTTATCGAAATCAATCGGTACATCCAGGTGTTTCTCTGTCAAGCATCCGCCTGACGGACCTCCGGTTTGTACGGCTTTGAATTTCTTACCGTTTTTGATACCTCCACCAATCTCATAGATAACTTCCCGGAGGGTTGTTCCCATCGGGACCTCGATAAGTCCCACGTTGTTGATCTTTCCGGCGAGAGCGAATACTTTGGTTCCTTTGGAACGTTCCGTCCCGATTTTATTGAACCATTCGGCTCCTTTCATGATGATGGCCGGGATATTGGCCAATGTCTCCACGTTATTCACGTTTGTCGGACGATTCAGGTAACCTGATTCAGCCGGGAAGGGTGGTTTCATCGTGGGTTCCCCGCGGTGTCCTTCCATGGAGTGAATCAAGGCAGTTTCTTCACCGCAAACGAAAGCACCTGCACCGTAGCGCAATTCGATCGTGAAAGAGAAGTCCGTCCCGAAGATGTTTTCTCCGAGTAGACCGTATTCTTCGGCTTGTTTGATTGCTATTTTCAGGCGTTGAATGGCAAGCGGGTATTCGGCACGGATGTATACCAGTCCTTTGGTGGCTCCGATGCTGTATCCGCAGATGGCCATGGCTTCGATCACGGAATGAGGGTCTCCCTCCATGATAGAGCGGTCCATGAATGCACCGGGGTCTCCCTCGTCGGCATTACAAACCACGTATTTTTGATCTGCCTGGTATTTGCTGGCAAATTCCCATTTCAATCCGGTGGGGAAACCACCACCTCCGCGACCGCGTAATCCGGATAATTTGATCTCTTTGATCACTTCTTCCGGGGACATTTCCGTGATACATTTTGCCAGTGCGGAGTAACCGTCACGAGCGATGTATTCTTCTATATTTTCCGGGTTAATGAATCCGCAGTTGCGCAAAGCGATCCGGAGTTGTTTTTTGTAGAAACCCATGTGCTTTGAATCGCTTACGGCTTCTTTCTTTTCCGGGTCTTTATATAATAATCTTTCGACTTTCCGTCCTTTGATTACATGTTCGTTTACAAGTTCCTCGGCGTCTTCCGGTTTTACCTGAACGTAAAAAGTGTTGTCAGGCATAACTTTCACGATCGGACCTTTCTCACAGAATCCGAAACAACCGGTTGCGATGACTTGTACTTCGTCTTCTAGGTTTTTCTCTTTTAAACATTCTTCCAGTCGGGTAATAATCTGGTGACTGGCTGATGCTCTACATCCCGTTCCACCACAAACGAGGATATGCATTTTATAACTCATAAATATCAGGGTTTTGATTAGTTGTTCTAGCTGTCTTTGTTTTATTAGATTGTTTCAAAATTTACCGGAATGATGTCTGCAACGAGTTCGTCATTCTTCAGGTATTTCTGAATGATTTCTTCGGCTCTTTCAGTGGTTACATGTCCAAATACGATCGGGTCTTTTCCCGGTTTGGTAATTTCCACGGTGGGTTCCGCGTAGCAATACCCCATGCATCCTGTTTGCGTGACCACGGCAGCGATCCCGTTTTTCTCCAGGTTCTCGATAAAATAGTTCATGGTTTCCTTGCTGCCTGCGGCGATTCCACAAGTTGCCATTGCTACTTTAACCTGAACAAGGTTTTCTACCTGTTCACTTTTCTCGCGAAGATCAATCTTCGCTTGCACGTTTTCCTTGATGCGTTTGAGGTCCGCGAGTGATTTAATTTTTTCCATATAAAATGATTAAGGTTATATTGTTGTTAACTTGTTTGTGTAATCTCTTTTATGTTTTCCCGGATCATTTGTCGTAATGCCATAACGATTTCCGGGTCGTTAAGGGGTACACCCTCCATGATTTCTTTTACTTCTCGCGTGTCGAACGTGTACACTCCTTTTTCCGTGATATGACGGTAAATAAAATCAATATCGGGGTTTGCCGAGACGAGTATCACGATGCTTCCGGCGATGTCTCCCATGGGAGGCCTGTCCCAGTGCGAGAGCGTGAATGTTGCCGCGGTAGTGGTTCCTTCTCCCGGTTTCGATTCGATTTTCAAAGAACCTCCCGTTGCCTCTGCATTTTGCTTGAACAAGGGAATTCCTAATCCGACTTTGCGGACGGTTCTACTCGTGAAAAAAGGGTCGGTAACTTTGGCAAGCGTGGTGGCATCCATGCCGCAACCGTTATCTTTAATCGAGATAACGAGGGAATCTTTGGTCAAATTCTCTTGCAGATTAATTTCGACACGAGAGGCTTGGGCTCGGATCGAATTTTGGGCGATATCTAGGATATGGTCCGATAACGTTTGCATTCCACACCTGTATTATTTACTCTTTTTTTTCTTGAATAAGAATCACGCATTCTTATAATTTTGTGTTTTTTCCCGGCATTTGATTTCAATAACAAGAAAAATCGCATCAAATATAATTAAATTATTAATAAGAACAAGAATTTCATCTTTAACTTCTTATTATATAGATTGTTTCTAATGTAGAATTTATTCCGTATTGCAACTCGCTAGGTCTTATTGTTCTGATATCGAAAAAAGGGTATTTGCGGGAAGATTATATTTTGTTTTCAGGGAAGATATTTTTTCAGTGTTTCTTTTAATAAATAAGGTTCCACGGGCTTCGTGAGGTAGTCAGTACAGCCAGCTTCCGCCGCTTCTTGTTTGTCACTGTCGAAAGCGAAAGCACTCACGACAATAATGGGAATACTTGTGTCTAATTTTCGGATTTCTTGGGTAGCGGTTAAGCCATCCATGTTGGGCATTTTTATGTCCATTAGAATGGCGTCCGGTGCGAATTAGTTTTGAATAGCTTCTAAACCGTCATGAGCGTGAATAATCTGATATTCTTTTTTCAAGATTGTCATGATTAGAAGAAAATTGCTCTCGTTGTCTTCGGCAACAAGTATTTTCTTGCTTGGTAACGTGCTTGCTACATGACTATCCATTTATACCTTTTCTTGTTTTAAAAAATGAACGTTTTATGATTCGTTTTTTGATATACTGTTTGAAAGTGTAGCTACATAGCGCTTTACTCTGATATTTAAATTATTAAAAACGTTGAAATTTTATTTGGATGTTGAATTAAATCCATATCTTTGCGATATCATAAAACGTTCATTTATTGATATTTGTATGATTACTTTTTTATGATAAGCTTAATTGCAGGGAGGTCTTTTGGGAGTTGTGGTTCGTGGATTTTAATAGCCCCACTTGGTAGACTTTTTGTTTTAGATTTTGGAATAGGATGTATATTGAATGGGCTAGCGAGGCTTTCGTTTTGAATAATCTTATTATTTTGTTTTAACTCTTTGATTAATTTATTGTTATTTCGTTTTAGAAAAATTTTGTCTGGGTTAGAAAAGAAGAAAGTCCGTTAAAATGGCGGCTAGATGGCGGCTAGATGGCGGTTAAGTGGCGGCTAAGCCTGGAGATAATGAGACAATTCTCTGGCTGTTGTCGGGATCGTGTGTAGTTTATCGGGTGTGTAGGTTGGGATATGAAAGGGAATATTCTTATTCTTCCAGTTCGATTTTTCCGGTGAGTGGTGAAAATAACGGGATTTTAGGTTTATTTTTCAATAGATATTGCACGTCTTCCAGTGATAATTTGGGTGCGGGGGCCGGTCCGGCAACTCTTCCGATTCTTCCTTCCAAGTAGAATTTTTTGTAGGAGTTGGGGAGTTTGTTATTAATGAAGTCATCCAGTATATGTTGGTGTTCTATACCGGAGAGCAGGACTCTTTTCTGCATTTCGAATAACATGTTGTGTGATACGAACGTGCGGAATACCGAGATTGTTTTATCGTAATTTCCCAGGGCAATGCCTCCCGTCAGGCAGCAAGTGAAGTTTTTTTCCGCGTCTGTCTGGGGAAAAAAGAAGCTGGAGTTGTGATCTGCGAAGTATCGTATCACGTCCATTCCCGGCAAGTAAAGGTTATTGGGGACCAGATAGCGAGTACGATAGCGACTGAAAAAGTGTGCGGTGTATTTGCAGAACACGAGTTCCTTCGTGTTCATGTCGTAGATCGGGAAGATAATCCCCGTACCTCTTGGGGTTTCGTACGTGGCATAATGGTAGGTATCGGGGTTCTCCCGCTCTTTTTTATTGTTACAAATAATTGTAATATGCCATTTATTGTATGTGAGAGGGGATTTCCATTCGATGTGGAAAGATACGGGAAATTTTTTGGCGAATAAGAAATCCCGGCGATGGGCGTTGATAAAAGCATCCTTTCGGTTTTCTATCGCTGTGATATCGCGTCTTGCCTCTTTGATGATGGCTTCCGGTGACATGGTTTCCAAAAACATGAACTGGGATTTGATTTTAACGTGTGATGGCCGTTCGTATTGACTCGAATGATAGATCGGGTAGCGAGAGGAGCGTGAATACTTTCCCGATGTCGGCCACGTAATGCGCGTCCGAGGAGCGTATGAATTTATAGCCGGACAGGTACGCGTTTTGTTGCAGGAATTGCTCCCGGGTAGTGTGAGGACTGAGTTCCAAAGCCTCGCATTTCAGATCTTTAGGGACGAATCCGAGTTGTGATAGGATGCTGAAACGGGGTTTGTCGATGTGTGCCGGGATGAAGATCCCTTCCAAGGCATGAACCGTGCGTTCGATCGTGTTGATATCCACGTCCAGCGCGGAAATGAGTAGTCGTTCTTCCTCGTAAGTTATTTGTTCTTCGGCGTCAACAACCACCTGGTAACCGAATTTGTCGGGATTGTTTTTTATATCCGGGAGATGAATGTCCAGGAAATCTTGGAATGCGGCAAGGCGTTCCAGCGTGGGGAAAAAGGCCAGCGCATGTACCTCTTCCACCGTGTTGATTTCGGTTCCGCAAAGCACGCGAAGGCCTCGTTGTTCACCAAGTTGTTGTATCACGGGTGCTTGCAGCGTGGAGTTGTGATCCGAGATTCCGATAATGGAAAGGCCTTTCTGTAATGCCATACCGATGATGTTCGCGGGACTCATGTCAAGATCCCCGCAAGGCGATAGCACGGTATGAATATGTAGATCGGCCCGGATTTCCATCGGCGTGTTACTTAAGGGTGGAGTAATTTGTAAAGTTGCCCCGTGATTTCGAAGGTTTGCAGGGGGGTTGAAAGTATGGGAATGTTTTCATTATTGCTTTCTTCCAGCGTGTCTTCTTCGGGAACGTGTCCTTTTACCAGGATAATGGCGGCGATTTCTTTCAAGGAAGCGATGGCCATTACGTTTTTATGTGTCTGTATGGTAATCCAAACGTCGCCTTCTTGTGCGTGACCCATAACGTCACTGAGTAGATCGGAGGTGTAACCACCTTTGATTTCTCGTTGTAAGCCTTTCTCGCCCGAACAGATTTTTAGGTTTAATTGGGAAACGATGTCTTGTACTGTCATAGTTTATAGTTTGTTTGCGTGAATATTAGTCTTGTTTATTTTTCAAATCTTTTTATTCCCCAGGTCTTTTCTGAAAGTTCAAGGGATTCGTCCGGTGTCATTAACGCCTCGTTGCAGAGGATTTTTTGCATGAACACGCATTGATTGAGTTTTGCCTTGCCCTGCACGACGTCTCTCGCGAGCGTGTGGCAGGAGGGGGTACCGCATGCCCCGCAGTCTATTTGGGGGAGTACGCTCATGATACGGTTTAATTTTTCCATTTTTTCCATGGCAACGAGCATGTTCTCATCAAGTTGCTCGATGGAGCGCGGGGGGATTTTCCCGCTTAATTTTCCCTGTTTGAACAGGTGGTTTTCGTATTCTTGAATGTCATCGGCTTCGGGATGTTGCGTTACGTGTTTGCTGGCCTGCATGCGTTTGCGTAAACGTTCGATGGTTAGGAAGCGGTTGTTCACGACAAGGGCTCCACCCGCGCAAGAATGGTCGCAGGCCCGTAGTTCCAGGAAATCAATGTCCGTGAGTTCGTCATTCTCGATTTTCTCCAGGATGTCGATCACGTTGTGGATTTCGTCGATGGCGAGGCAGCGTCCTTCGAATTTGGAGGCTTCTCCTTCCGAGAGGTCCCATGCGATGGATTCGGGAGAGAGGTACGTGCGCTCGGATACCGTCGGTACGGGTTGATCCCGGTGTTGCGTGAGGCCCAGTTGTATCTTGTTGTAGATAAAGTTTAGGTTGATCACCCCGTCGATGTTTGATTGGTCATCCCCGACAGGACTTTTTACAGCCGCGATCTTTGCCGCGCAAGGGGTGACGTAGAAAATACCGACATCTTCCGTTGGGATTCCCCGGTCCAAGTATTTTTTACGGGCGAAAATGGCCGCTAGGTCCATGGCTTGTTTTAAGGGGACGATATGATCTATAAGCGACGGGAAACGTACCTGGATCAAACGCACGATCGCGGGACAGAATGACGAGATGAAGGGACGTTCGTGAGAATTTTTCTGCATGTAGCGGCGTATCGCTTCGGCAAGGATTCCCGATGCTTGAGCCACTTCGATGACTTCGGTAAATCCCATTTGATGTAATTCCGCGAAGATTTGTTGTTCCGTGATCTCTTCCGAGAATTGCCCGAAGAGGACGGTCGGGAGTAGGATGATGCGGTGTTTGAAATTGAATATCTGGTTGAAATCGTCTTGCTCCACGTATATGGCATGCTGCGGGCATGACTTGAGGCATTTGCCACAGTCGACGCAGGCATTTTTATTTATCGTCGCCAGCCCACCCTTAATGCGAATGGCCTGCGTGGGGCAGAGGCTCATGCAATGAGTGCATCCGATGCAAGCGGTGCCGGCTACTTTCAAGGCGTGGTAAAACGGTTCCATTTATTAATTTTAAATTTTAGATTTTAAATTTTAGATTTTAGATTTAATTAATTCTGTGATTTGATGATTTCCGATTAGGTGATTCCATCCGCACAAGGCCATTTTTATTTTTTGATTTAGTGATTTCCGATTAGGTGATTCCTGCTGTACGAGGCTAACGTCTTTTTTCATAATCATAGAATCATTTTTAACTTGTAACTTGCAGGGTCGTAGGCCCAACTTGTAACTTGTAACTTGTAACCTGCCGCAGGCAGTTAAAAATACGTTGTCATTGTTACTTTTGTGCCTTCGTTGACCTTGGATTCGATGGTCAGGTCGTCACAATTTTTCTGCATGTTCGGGAGTCCCATTCCAGCACCGAAACCCATTTCCCGGACTTCGGGAGAGGCGGTGGAGTATCCTTCCTGCATGGCAAGATCTATGTCCGGAATGCCGGGGCCCCGGTCGCTAATGACGACCTTGATCACGGTGGGATCAATAGATACTTGCATCGTGCCCTCGTAAGCGTGGGCAACGACATTAACTTCCGCTTCGTAGAGGGCAACCACGATACGTTTGAGTACCGCGGGATTGACATTCAGTTGTTTCAATATTTTCTTGACCTCGCTTGAAGCGGTTCCTGCACGGGAGAAGTTTCCTCCTTCGATGTTGTAATTGAATTCCATAGATGTTTGTTTTTAATAGATGGGCTCCAGCCCTGCTTCATACAGTTCCCCGCAGACTCTGAACATACTCTGCTTGGATTGTAGGATAGCGATGTTACATTCCTTGGCTAATTCTACCATATCGGGGGAGGCTTGTTTCCCTCTAACGAATAGAATGAAACTGATGTCAGACATTTCTGCCGTTCGGATCACTTGTAGATTGGCAAGTCCCGTGATGAGTAACATCTCGCTGGTATCCAACCGGAGGACGTCACTCATTAAATCAGCGGCAAAAGCATGGCGGATGACCTTGTCGAGATGGCCGTTTTCGTGGATCACTCGCGCATTTAATAACGCGGCAACTTCTTTTAGAGTCATAGGTTTGTTTTTTTGGTTGCTCCTAAGATAATTAAAATAAATCGGATTCTCAAACTTGGGAATCCGATTTGTTTTAAATCTTTTAAATCGTGAATGCTACCGAGAAGAGCATATCCACGAACATGGATTTCTTTTTGGTTTCGTATCCGGTTCTGAATCCGACGTTTATCGGGAACGGGAGACGGAAAAAATGGGTCGCGGCGGAGATTTCTATCCCGTATGATTGGAAAGTTGTGTCGTGATAACGGTTCTTTTCCCAGCCGGCATCGAAGAAGGGTTCCGCGGTGAAACGTTTCATGTAAAGAATCGGTCCCACGTGTGCATCGGGATACCAGAAGGGGAAGGCGTACGAAATCCGGAGGGTGGATAAGTCATACCCGGAAAGGCTTATGCCTCGCGGGGAATTGATTTGATTCCCGTAGTAATTGAGTGTTTTGCTGGACTTCAACTGGTGGCCGAAATAGAGTGTCCATGAGTGATGTGTCCAGAAGCCGGGGAGATAAAAACGGGCTTCTACCCATTTTGAGTTTCCGTAGTCCAACCCGCTGAATGGCGTGTGTTCGTAGCCGATTTCAAGGCGTTGTCCCCAGCGGGGATAGATGTCCCGCGAACTCATCCGGGTTTGGTTATTCAGTATAAGGCCATAACGCATGACTTGGAGTTTGATGTTCTCCGGTTTACCGATCACGGAGGTGTACGGGTTATTCGACGAGATGGGTGTCCATCGGTTGTGATCCAATAGGTAGAAGTTTTTGAAGTCAAATCCGGTCAAGGCTTGTATTTCGTATTTCACGTACGGGGTGATACTCCGATAATAGTTTTTTCGGGATATGTTGAACGGGAATTGTACGGTGGCGATTCCTTTCGTGCGTTGGAATTTGTAGGTGGTACGTACGGTGTCTATTTGTTGAGTTCCCGAAATTCTTATGGCGTAATCATTCGTGAAATCATCGTCCCGTCCGCTTTTGAATTCCAATTGCAGGATCGGCCAAAGTCCCTTGTACGTGGCTTTTACCTGCCAGTTCCCGTGCTTGTAACCTTTACCCCGGACATATCCGGCAGTTAGAAACAAGGTGCTTAGTTTGTTTTGCGAGCTGGCAGCCAGTCCGAAATCAACGTCCACGTCATCGGCATCCGGGAATATCGGTCCCCAGCTATGGAAATTGAAAAGATGTGAGGTTTTGTTGTATTTCCGACTGGCGTACGTGGAGTCGGATGTCAGTTCGAATTGCCAGTTTTCCTGTCGGGTCATGCTGTCGGCGATCCAGAACGTTTTGTTTTCGATCGGTTTGTTATCCAGTTTGCTGAACGCTATTTTTCCCGGTTTATACCCGTCCGAGGTGTAGAATGAAAACAGGATGGAGTCTTTGTCGGGCGAGGCAATCGGGTAGCGCAGGCCGAATTTTGAGGTTAGCGCGTTGTGTCCGAATTGTTGTGGTGTCGTTTGACGGTAAAGCGAGTTATTGGCATCGAATGCTCCCCGGTATATGATTTGATTGTTCACGACAATCGGGTTGTCGATTTCATAAGGCGTGAATGCGGTTAACGGGGTGCGTTTACCCGTGTGAATATCTATCGCTTCGATCTGTTTGCCTTTGGAAGAGACCACGATTGTGATAATGTTGTTTTGCCCGTCGTAGGATGGATGTACGAATAATTCGTCTCCCGTGCCTTTTACCCGGAAGATTTCTTTTTCGAACGTGTTGTCAACGATTACGAGGGAGGCGTTATCTTCTTTATCAACTTCCACGAATCCCCAGTTGCTTCCCACGGCGAATGGGGCGTATCTGTTTTCTTGTGTCGGATAGCGGCGGTATTTTTTGTGACGCATGTCGTAACTGGCGAGAACCATTTTGCCCCCGTGTGTCCAACGCGTATGTGATTTATACTCGGACCATACCAGGGTGGCGTCGTTGTAGGCGAATTTATAGTCGTACATGGTTCCCGTGCGAGTGATAATTTCGTCGCCCGTGGGGTGAAGAATCACGAGGGCTCCTTCTTGTGCCAGACCTTCTTTGTAGGCGATGACTTCCCCGGATGAGGTGAGTGTCGGGTAGTGGTAATTTGTGTATAGTTTATTTGTGGTCACGATGGTGTCGAACGTGTGATTGATCTGGTCGGATTCTTGTTTCCATATTTGCTGAAGTTCACTGAAATTGTCCCGGTAGAGTGTTCGTTTGGCGTCGCAATGGGTGTTGACTTTCTTCACGCTGTCCGGGTTGATGAAGAGGGATTGAAAATGTTTGGATGACCACAGGGAATCCCTTTTTTCGTTCATGGTGAGTTTAAGACTGCGGGCGAAGGGTGTAATCCCGTAAGGACGTTTCCCGACGCGGGTAAGGGCATCTTGCCAGATGCTTGTTCCATAGTGAATTCGGCTGTTGCCTACCATGTAATATCCCAAGGTGTAGCGATCCGGAACGAAATCTTTGTATGATCCCAGAACAGCTTTGTAATACGTGTAGATCCCTTTTTCCGTGATCTGTGCTTTCATTTCGTTGAGAAATTCAGGAGAACGACCGCGGCCGCTTTTCCCGACGGAGGTTTCGAAGTTTACCGCGTCACCTTCGAGGAACCACATGGGAATGTAGACCCCGATGATTGCCATGGTGATTTGTTCTCCGAAGATATAGTATAAGGCTTTCGTGAAGCCTTGGTTTACCCTGTCATATTGCACGATGTGGCGGAATTCGTGTATGCATAGGTGTTCGAGCCACGCGTCGCTGACTTCCTGCGGGGGCGCCGTGTATAGTTCGCTTTTCTTGGGGGCCCAACCCGCGTTACCGTTGGACACGCCCCCGTTGGCCCGGACGATCATCGACATCTTTTGGGCTTTTGTTCCCAACGTGTTGGCGTGGGCGTAGAGTTTCTCGTAAATGTTGGCCAGGTACTGGGCGTTTTTCTCGAAGAAATCGGGGTATATAATTTGAAAGTTATCGGTCTTGATTTGTCGCCAGCGTACGCTGCTCGGGTCTTGTCCGAGGTCTACAAATTGAGCCTTTCCGGGAGTGATGAAGATGAACGAGAGCAGTATGCCGATTATCAGGGCATTTACGGAAGTTGAGATATGTTTGTGTCCCATGTGTAGTAGCTTGTAGTTTATTTTTTATGAAATTATTCCGCTAAAATAATTATTTTTTTCCCATAATCTCAATCAAGAACGATTATCTTTGTACACGACAGGAAAAGAGATGGAATCTCTTCTCCTATCGGGGTTACAAGTTACAGGTTTATGGCCTGGATGATCGAGTTTATAATTTTGACTTGGAGCTTGTAAGACTGGAATTTTAACTTGTAACCTGTAACTTGTAACTTGAAACTATGATGGATAGAATTGTTGAGCTGAGAAAGCAGTTGGAGTATTATAACTATTTGTACTATGTGAAGAATGCGCCGGTGATTTCCGACCAGAAGTTTGACGAGTTGATGCATGAACTAGAAAGGTTGGAAGCTGAACATCCGGAAATGTTTGATCCGAATTCGCCTACTCAGCGGGTAGGAAATGATACGACAAACGAGTTTGTGCAGGTGGCGCATAAATACGGTATGATGTCGTTGGCAAACACGTATAGCGAGCAGGAGATACGGGATTTTGACGAGCGGGTACGCAAAGGGATTGGCGGGGATGAGGTGGAATATGTTTGCGAGTTAAAATATGACGGGACTTCTATCAGTTTACGCTACGAGGAGGGAAAGTTACAGGTAGCGGTGACTCGCGGTGATGGGGTGAAGGGGGATGACGTGACGACGAACGTGAGGACGATACGGACTGTACCTTTACACATGCAGGGGGAGGATTACCCGGCGGAATTCGAGATACGGGGTGAGATTTTGATGCCTTTCGCTGTGTTCAACCGTCTGAACGAGGAGCGTTTGGAGGCGGGTGAGGCGCTTTTTGCCAATCCTCGTAACGCGGCGGCGGGAACCTTGAAGTTACAGAACTCTTCGATAGTGGCCAAGCGTCAGTTGGATTGCTATTTATATTACGTGCCGGGGGAGATCGCCCTGACATCCACGCATTATGGGAACCTGATGAAAGCCAGGGAATGGGGGTTCAACATTCCTTCTTATATGGAGTTGTGTCATAATATAGATGAGATTCTTGATTTTATTCACAAATGGGACGCGGAACGGAAGAATTTGCCGGTTCCGATTGATGGGATCGTGATTAAGGTGAATAGTATCAAGCAACAGTTACAGTTGGGATACACGGCGAAATCGCCTCGTTGGGCCGTGGCTTATAAATTTAAGGCAGAACGAGTTGAAACCCGTTTGTTGAGCGTGGATTATCAGGTGGGGCGTACCGGTTCCATTACTCCGGTGGCGAATCTTGAACCCGTGCATATTGCGGGAACTACCGTGAAACGGGCTTCTCTTCACAACGAGGATATTATCCGGGAGTTGGATTTGCATTTGCACGATATGGTGTACGTGGAGAAGGGTGGGGAGATTATCCCGAAAATTGTTGGCGTGGACGTGGAAAAGCGGATGCCTGATGCTCCGGTTATCGAATTTATCACGCATTGCCCGGAATGCGGCACGTTGTTGATTCGTAACGAGGGAGAGGCTAATCACTATTGCCCGAACGAGGATCATTGTCCCCCGCAGATTGCCGGGAAGCTGGAGCATTTCGTGAGTCGTAAGGCCATGGATATCGAGGGAATGGGAAGTGAGACGATTGATTTGTTGTTGACCAAGGGGGTTATCCGGGATATCGCGGATATTTACACGTTACCCGGTAGGAGAGAAGAATTGATCGGTCTGGAGAAAATTCTATACCCGGAAAGTTACGTGATGACCAGTATCCCGTTGGCAAAGGTTATTTATGCTTTTGAAATCGGGATGAAAAATATATCTGCCAAAAATGCGGAAGTGCTGGCAGAATATTTTGGTAGCTTGATAAAGCTATCAATGGCCACGAAGGAAGAACTGGCGGGGATTGCCAATTTGCAGTTCCCTGGTGACCGGGACAAAAATATAAACAAGATTCTGGAGTATTTCCGGATGCCGTTCAACGAGCCGCTGGAGCGGTTGAAACAGGCCGGAGAGGTCGATATGCTCCCGTTGGACGTGGTTATTTATGCTTTGGATATTCCCGGAATAGATTTGCACAAGGCTGAATTGTTGTCTGTTAAGTTCGATTATATCTATCGACTTTACACGGCGACGCTGGACGAGATCGCGGAGACTGACGAAATGTCACGTGATGATGCGGAACGGGTGTATCGTTTTTTGCAGGGAAAAGAAAAATTTATCCGGAAGATGAACACGTTAAGCGTGTATCGTTTGCAGGAGAAATCGGTGGATAATTTGATCGCGGGAATAGAGAAATCGAAACAGCGAAATTTACCGGAATTCATTAATGCTCTGGGAATTCGCTATATCGGGGAGACGGCCTCCCGCAATTTGGCCCGGCATTTTAAAGAGGTCCGGAAATTGATGGATGCGACATTCGAACAGTTGACAGAGGTCGAAGATATCGGGGATCAGATGGCGGGAAGTGTGATCCGGTATTTTGAAAGAACGGAAAATCGGGCCATGTTGGAACGCTTTTTGCAATATGGTATAAGCGGAACGATACAAGAGGAGGAAGGTGAATCCGATAAATTGGCCGGAACGACTTTCGTGATTACCGGAACTCTCTCGTTGCCGCGGGAACACTTTAAGGCAATTATTTTGAAAGCGGGGGGAAAAGTTAGTGATTCCGTGTCAAACAAGACAACTTATCTGCTCGCCGGAGAGAATGCCGGAAGTAAATTGCAAAAAGCGCAGAAACTAAATGTAACCATTTTGACCGAAAAAGAGTTTAATACATTGATGAGTTCTTAAAGTTCATGAATATGAAAATACTCTTTTGAGTTTTTAGAAATGCTTATGGACTTATTTTGAATATTGAACGATATCGTTTATCTTTACGATAAATAATAAAGTAATAAGTAAAGCCGTGGAAGGGCGGCATTGAAAATATGGGAAAAGAAGATACGAGACGACTAAAACAGATCATGACTTCGGCGGGAGAAGAAGCAAGACGGTTGGGTAATTCCAAGATTTACCCGGAACACTTGTTTTTGGGATTGTTGAAGTTGAGAAGTGGAAGGGCGATTGATATATTGATGTCTTTAGGATTGGATTTTTACGAGGTGAAAGATAAGATAGAACAACGCCTGGAAGGTAAACGCTATAAATCCGATAAGGTGGAAGAATTGGATTTCACTTTGGCGGCTAACAGCGTTTTGAAGCGAGTATCCGAGGAAGCGTGGGACTTGGGAGATGATGAATTGGATTCGGAACACGTGATGCTGGCTATATTGAAGAATCAAGCCGGATTCGTGACGAAGTTGTTCAAAACAATGGATATAGATTATGATATTTTTAAAGAGGCTGTTCTAAAAGAGAAAATGCGGATGCAGTCGGAGTTTAACGATGAGGGGGATGACCCGGAAGACGCGGATGACGAGTCGTCCATGTATAATCCGTATCGTCAGGGAGGACCTGTTTCTTCGAAATCGGATACTCCCGTGCTGGATAATTTCGGGTTGGATATCACGAAAGCGGCAGAAGAGGGTACTCTGGACCCTATCGTGGGACGTGATCGGGAAATCGAACGGTTGGCACAGATATTGAGCCGCCGTAAGAAGAACAATCCGGTATTGATCGGTGATCCGGGAGTGGGTAAGTCGGCTATTGCCGAGGGACTTGCTTTGCGCATCGTGCAGAAAAAGGTATCCCGCGTGTTGTTTGACAAACGGGTGATTTCTTTGGATATAGCGTCTATCGTGGCGGGAACCAAGTACCGCGGCCAGTTCGAGGAACGAATGAAAGCGATATTGGCCGAACTGGCGAAGAACCGGAATATCATTTTGTTCATAGACGAGATTCACACGATAGTTGGGGCCGGGGGATCCGGGGGTAACCTGGATGCGGCCAATATGTTGAAACCCGCGTTAGCACGGGGAGAGATTCAATGTATCGGGGCCACTACGTTGGATGAATATCGTCAGAATATAGAGAAAGACGGTGCTTTGGAACGTCGTTTCCAGAAAGTGCTGGTTGAACCGACTTCTGTCGAGGAGACCGTGGAGATTTTGAATAATATCAAATCCCGTTACGAAGATCATCATAACGTGCGTTACACGGATGAAGCGATCCAGGCCTGTGTGAAACTGACCATGCGTTATATTTCCGACCGGGCTTTACCCGATAAGGCTATTGATGCTTTGGACGAGGCCGGGTCGAGAGTGCATATATCCAATATAAATGTTCCTCCTATTATCGAGCAGTTGGAGATAGACGTGGAGGAGGTGAAAGAGAAGAAGAAAGATGCCGTGAAGCAACAGAACTTCGAAGTTGCTGCCGCGTTTAGGGATAAAGAACGTCAGTTGTTGAAGCAACTGGAAGACGAGAAGGTGAAATGGGAACGGGATTTGGAGGAAAACCGGGTAACCGTGACCGAAGAGCATATTGCCGAGGTTGTGGCCATGATGACCGGGGTGCCGGTGAAACGTATCGCGAAGACCGAGGGTATGAAGCTGTTACAGATGCATGCCGAGTTGAGCGAGAGCGTTGTCGGGCAGAAGGAAGCGATCGAGAAGATCGTGAAAGCTATCCACCGGAATCGTGCCGGGTTGAAGGACCCGAATCGTCCGATCGGTTCGTTTATCTTCTTGGGACCTACCGGGGTTGGTAAGACGCAGTTGGCAAAAGTGCTGGCTCGCTATCTGTTTGACACCGAGGATGCGTTGATTCGTATTGACATGAGTGAATACATGGAGAAATTCGCTGTTTCCCGATTGGTCGGGGCACCTCCGGGATATGTCGGATACGAGGAGGGCGGACAGTTGACCGAGAAGGTGCGTCGGAAACCTTATTCCGTCGTGTTGTTGGACGAGATCGAGAAGGCTCACCCGGATGTGTTCAATATCTTGTTGCAGTTGTTGGATGACGGGCAGTTAACCGATAGTTTGGGACGAAAGGTTGACTTCAAAAACACGATCGTAATCATGACTTCGAATATCGGTAGTCGTCAGTTGAAAGACTTCGGACGGGGGATCGGTTTCGGTTCACAGGATATGGGCGGGGATAACGATTACGCCCGTGGCGTGGTGCAGAAAGCCTTGAAGAATGCGTTCTCTCCGGAGTTCTTGAATCGTATTGATGATATTATCATGTTTAATTCCTTGTCGAAAGAGGATATCTACAAGATTATCGATATCGAATTGAAGAGTTTGTTCAAACGTGTTAATGACCTGGGGTTGATCATCACGATCACGAAAGAGGCCAAGGACTTTATCATCGAGAAAGGGTATGACCCGCAATATGGTGCGCGTCCGCTGAAACGAGCAATCCAGAAATATTTGGAAGATGAGTTGGCAGAGGTGATCATCAAGGGAATACCGGAAGGAACCGAACTTGATGTCGATTACGACAAGGCGGAAGACAAGTTGATTATAAGAGAAAAGGAGAATACGGGGAAAGCGGAATAATTGACTTGATCTGATAATATATAAATAAAGCAGCAAAATATTTTTTGCTGCTTTATTTATGTCGTGAGAAAAGTTATTTCTTGATTACTTTCTGCAAGGCATGTATTAAAGGTTCCACGCTGAGATCGTTCCCGGTGGCCTGGATCATCCATTCGTTAGGGGTTAAGCGTCCCAGACGATAGATGCGGTCGACTTCTTGTGCGAAGTTTTTGTCACCAAGATAATCTTCTAGTTGGAATTCGATGATTTGCCCGAAAGCGTAAGCGGACAGGTATAGCGGGTAGCTGATCATGTGCGAATAGATCGCGAGAACCGTCTCGTCTTTTTTACCGAAAACAGGAGCGTAATACTTGTTCCATATTTCTTTTGACAGGGAGATCGTGGCTTCCCGTAGTTGGTCGGCAGTGGCATCAGGATTCGCGTACAACCATTCCCAGATCGAGATGTCGAGCATCGAAACGCCCATGATCTCGTATAGACTCCAGAACTTATCCAGTATATCCATTTTGTCGGCTTCCGGGTCGTTGTTCTCGATGCCTAATAGTTTTAAATCCCTTTTCTGGAACACGAACGCGAGGGCTTCCGTGAATGCGGTGTTGGGGACTCCGGCCATCATGAAATTATCCACGTTATACATGGAAATGGTTTGTTCCACATTGTGGCCGAATTCGTGTACGGCGATGTTATATCCTTTATAGTTCATTCCTTCAGCGGGAATCCGGGTACGCAGGTGAGATTGTTGGCCTTTCATGGCGGCACCCCACGCGTGTCCCGAACCTCTGGCGGCGTCCACGGCTATTTTGTCGCATATTTCGTTGGCTCTTTCGGGGGTGAATCCGAGATGCGTGAGTAAAGCGGGAAGTCCGGCTTTGAATGCTTCCGCGTTCGGGTAAAGTTTTTGAATTTGTGCATCCAGTTTGGTTTCATCCAAGTTGCTACGAGGTTTGAACCCATCGTACCAGATGTCATAGGCTTCTAGCTTGCGTCCCAGACGTTTGGATATGATTTTACCCACTTCTTTCAATTCCGGGGATGTCAGGAATTGGGTGAAAAGAGCTTTCACGTCATCTACCGATACTTCCATTTCTCCCGAAAACTTCCGGTCAATGAAGTTTTTCCCGGCATACGGGTCGATTGCCTTCATGGCATGGAAATTATTCAACATCCGTTGATAGCGTTCGGTTGCTTCGGGGGTAGCCGTTACGGTTTGGCCGTTTTGCGTGAGTGTATTCGTGTAAGGATTCCAATCGTAGGCTCCCGAATTGATTACTTGCGTGGGAATATTCTGGGAAATGATTTGTTTCATTACCTCGTAAACCGTACGTTGTTTATCGAGTCCCTCTTTACCTTTATTGTAATTGGCTTTGATCTCGTCACGCAGGTTCCAGTGCGTGAGTAGAATCTTGTCTTCCGGGAAGAGTTTCTGGCCTTTGGCATTCAACACGTGTCCCATATAAATGTTGTAGCTTGAAATGTAGACATCCGCGTCACTTTCCGCTTTTACTCCAGCTTGGATTAATTCAGCGGGTACCCGTTGCGTGAACACATCACCGAGACGGGCATAGGCCCAGGCGGTGCGATCCTTGCCTAGTTTCTCTTTCGTTTGTAAAGGTACTTCCGGGAAGTTGAGGGCGATGATGAAGCCGATTTTATTATTGTAAAAATCGTTGATCAGGTGAGAACCGGGGCTGTACGCGCCGAACATGGGATCAATGTCGTGAAGAGGACCGTTGTCCTGATGTAAATTCAATTGTAACTGGAGCGTGATCTCGTTGAAATGTCCCCATAGCGCTTCAAAGTAATTACTTGCTTTTTGAAATACTTGCTGTTTTTGAGCGGGGTCGGAGATATAATTTTTCACGCAGAATTCATGGAATTCGGCATCCGTCCCGTCTTGAGTCTGCCACAGGCGGGCAGCTTGTCGTACTCCGGCCTCAACGGCAGTTTTATCTGTTTCTCCCTTGGTGAGAATGTCTGAAATAGTAGCTTGAATGGTCTTTTCGGGGATATCGGCTTTGGCCAGAAAACCCGTGAATAAACATACCAGTAGCAGTGTGTGTTTCATAATTATAAGTTTATGGGTTTATGAACTAAAAGAGGCTGTCATCGGAACAGCCTCTTATCTGGTTTTATTGATTTAGTAGTTGGAAGTACACGATATCTTCCCAGCCGTTTCCCCGGCGGAGCCAGTTTTTCCGGTATCCGGTTTGTACGAAACCGAGTTTCTCGAAAAGTTTGCGGCTACCGACATTTCCACTCGGTACGCTACTGTAAATTTGGTTTAGTCCCAACGTCTCGAAGCAGTAGTCTATCATCAGGCGGATAGCGGCTGTCGCGTAACCTTGTTTCTGGTTTTCGGTATTGTGAATCATGATCCCGACTCCTGCACGTTGGTGGTACGGGTCAAAATCATAAAGATCGACCAGCCCGATCCGGGTATTCGTGTCAAGGCGTTCAATCATTAAGCGGAGTTGCTTCGTGGTATAAATATCCAGATGACACGTTTCAATGTATTTTTTTAATGTGAATAATGAGAAAGGGGTAAGGGTGTCGCTGACTTCCCATAGGTCCATGTCGTTTTCCCATTTGTATAGGCATTCCAAGTCTTCGGGCTCTAAGGCTCTTAATCGGATGATGTCATCGTTGATCATAGTTGCTATTTTATAATTTTTCGTATAATTTGTGTTATTTATCGCTTTCAAATATAACAAATTCCCGGTTTGGTTGTTGTTAAATCACGGAAAAAATTAGCATGGCGGTAGTTTTACGCGAGTCAAATGTCAATAAAAAGTAGTAACTTTGTAAAGGAATACAAAAACCGTTCGATATTATGGAATTACGGGATAGATATATACGATTTGACTGGGCGATAAAACGATTGCTTCGGAACAAGGCGAATTTTGGGGTGCTTGAAGGACTTCTTACCGTGTTGCTTGGTAAAGAAATTCATATTTTGGATATTCTCGAGAGTGAAAGTAATCAACAAAGCGAGGAGGACAAGTTTAACCGGGTTGACATCAAGGCCTGTGATAGTGAGAACGAGATCATTATTGTCGAGGTGCAGGTTACCAGGGAGTTGTATTATCTTGAACGTATTCTTTACGGGGTGGCGAAAGCGATTACCGAGCATATAGAGTTGGGGCATATTTACTCGGAGGTAAAGAAAGTATATTCTATTAGTATTCTTTATTTTGATATCGGTAAAGGCAATGATTATTTATATCATGGTCAAAATTCTTTCGTGGGAGTTCACACGGGAGATTTGTTACAGGTGACGACGAAAGAGAAAGATGCTATCGTGCGTAGGCTTCCTTCCGAGATCTTTCCTGAGTATTTCCTGATCCGGTTGAACGAGTTCGATAAGGTGGCCGTGACTCCCTTGGAAGAGTGGCTTGATTATTTGAAGAACGGTCATATCCGTCCGGATACAACGGCTCCGGGGTTGGCAGAGGCTCGTCAGAAATTGATATACTATAATATGGATGCGGCAGAGCGGGAGGCTTATGATCGTCATGTTGATGCGATCATGATCCAGAATGACGTGCTGGGTACGGCGAAATTGGAAGGATTGTTAGAGGGAAGAGCAGAAGGACGAGCAGAAGGAGAGATGAAGGGGCGTGTTGAAGTAGCCCGTAATTTGAAAAAAATGGGATTGCCGCTTGACACGATCATTCAAAGCACGGGATTGTCTGTTGAAGAGATTGATCAGTTGTGAGAGTGGCAAGTAATTTAATTGTAATAGAATTTATTCATGTATAATTTACTGACAATACTGGGGGCCACGGCCACCGGAAAGACTTCTTTGGCGGTACGTTTGGCAGGGGAGTTGAAAGGAGAGATCATATCTGCCGATTCCCGGCAGATATACCGGGGGATGGATCTCGGTACGGGGAAAGACTTGGACGAGTACGTGCATGAGGGGAACCCCGTGCCTTATCATTTGGTTGATATTGTCGATGCCGGGTTTCGTTTTAATCTTTTCATGTACCAGCAAGAGTTTCTGAAAGTATGGCGAGATTGCGAGAGGCGGGGCGTTTTTCCCGTTTTGTGCGGGGGAAGCGGTTTATACGTGGAATCCATTTTGAAGGCGCATCGCATGACACCTGTACCCGAGAATCCAGAATTACGGGAACGATTGTCCCGGAAATCATTGTCGGAATTATCGGATATTCTAGCTTCTTATCGTTCTCTGCATAACACGACGGATACCGATACGGTCAAACGGGCGATCCGGGCGATAGAGATTGCCGAGTATTATGAAACGCATGAACCGGTAAAAGGAGAATTCCCGGAGATACAATCTTTGGTTGTCGGGGTATTGTTTGACCGGGAGACTCGTCGGCAACGGATTACGGAACGGTTGCATGCCCGCTTGCAGGCCGGGATGATTGATGAGGTAAAAGGGTTGCTCGATCGGGGAATAAAACCCGAAGATTTGATATATTATGGATTGGAATACAAGTATCTTACCTTATATCTCACGGGAGAACTGGCTTATGATGATATGGTGGAACAATTGAATATTGCTATTCATCAGTTTGCAAAACGTCAGATGACCTGGTTCCGTAAAATGGAGCGGGACGGGTTTGATATCAAATGGTTGGACGGGAATATGCCCTTGAATGAGAAAGTTGATCAGGTTAAATTGTGGTTGAAAGAATGATGCGTGGGGAAATTCACGTGTGATCTAACCGTTTGGGAGGTCAGATCATGGAACAAAGACGAGATAAAGACTAGACAAAGACAAGATAAAGACTAGTTAAGTAGTCTTTGTCTTTTTGTTGTTTACTTGTTTTCCGGCAGTTGTTTAATAATCAGGGTTGTATATCTACGAGAACTCCCGTGGATATGACTAGTAAAGTGTTTTTACTTGATGATTATTCGTGATCGTGACAATCACAACCGCAGTGGTGATCGTGATGATAATGTGCTTCTTCCTCTTCTTCTTCTTCCTCTTCTTCTTCTTTGTAATGGAGCATTTCTTTTAAATGAAGAATGGTGTCTTCCAGTAAAAATGCTTTGTCTTCATCGCTTTCGGCTTCCAGGCGTTTGATAGCGGTATGGATTTTTTCTTCCGGGATTTTTCCTTGCAAGTTTTCGATGACAGTGGAGGCTTCGAGTGCCGTGATGAAGTCGTCATTTAATAACATGTCGATGAAAACGTCGAGATATTCGGAGAAATCAATCGCTGATTCCCAGCAAATGCGTAAGAGATTGGCTTTTCCGGAGTCACTTGTGGCGTTGATTAGTTTATCCATTAACACCGTTTTGAAGTCGGATTCTTTCACGTCCGAGAGTAAGGCGGTGAGGTTCGTGATCGTGTTGGAATCCTGGCTTTGCAACAAGATGTCCAGTAATTCGGGGACAATGGAGATGTCGCCTTCTTGTTTGATTTGCTCGATCGCACCTTTCATCACGTCCATGTCGCTGCTGGACAATTGCTTTAATATATCTTGTTTGTTTTCCATGTCGTTCTTAAAATTTGTATCCAATACTTTCGGTATTGGATACAAATATAAGGATCATTTGCGGGATTTCTTCGCTCTGGGGTGGAAATTTGTGATCGTGTCTCGAAGATACGAGTTATCGAGATGCGTGTAAATTTCCGTTGTTAATATGGATTCGTGTCCCAGCATGTCCTGCACGGTACGGATGTCTGCTCCCCCGTTCACGAGGTGAGAGGCAAACGAGTGGCGGAACGTATGGGGTGATACTACTTTATTTAATCCGGCACGAAGTGCGGTTTCTTTGATAATATTAAATATCATGACGCGGGAAAGGGATTTACCCATTTTGTTCAGGAACAGGATATCCTCGAATCCTCTTGCTTTTTTCATCCGGTCGCGGTCTTTTTTCAAATAGCAACGGATTTCGTCCTTTGCTTTGGCTCCCAGCGGAACTATCCGTTCTTTGTTACCTTTTCCTTCTATTTTAATGTATCCGGTCCGGAAATTAATCTGGGATAGTTTCAAGTTTACAAGTTCGGATACGCGCAAACCGCATGAATATAAGGTTTCCAAAATGGCTTTGTTGCGTTGACCTTCTTGTTTGTTCATATCCACGGCATTGATCATGGCTTCGATTTCTTCGATGCTGAGCACGCTGGGAAGTGAACGTCCGATTTTGGGTGCGTCAAGCGAGTTCGCCGGGTTGAGGCCGATCGCCCCGTCGTACAACAAGTACTTGAAAAAGGATTTAATACTGGAGATGCTTCTTGCCTGGGTTCGGGGAGTTACTCCGCTTTCTTTCAAGGCAGAAAGATGCTCGTTTAACGCGTCGTAGGACACTTCTTTCGGGTTTAACGAGGGTGTCCGTTGTTCACAATAGGCTGCCAGTTTTCTGATGTCGTTCAGATAAGCCTCAACCGAATTGGTTGATAGTGATTTTTCTAAAATCAGATAAGTCCGAAAACTATCTATCGCTTCGTTCCAAGTCATTTTTAACTGTGTTACAAAATAAATAATACAAATTCTAATTCACCACTTTAAACCTATCTCTAGAGTGTTATGATAGATTTTCGCCAGATAAAGATAAAAGTTTTTTCATTGCGTTGTAACAGTTTTGTCAAGTTTAACACTCATAATTTTTATTATTAGCCTTTGTAACCGAAATTTAATGCCTAAATCCGGCTTGAAATGTCCGGTATCATCGTTTTTTTTGTTAATTTTGTATTCAGTAAAAACGGAGAATATGAAGGTATTGATTTTAAATGGGCCTAATCTTAATCTTTTAGGTGTCAGGGAAAAAAGTATTTACGGGGAAACCTCTTTCGAGGAGTATCTTGCGGGATTGAGAGATTTTTACAAGATGGTGGAGATTGATTATTATCAATCAAACGTGGAAGGGGAGTTAATTAACAAAATTCACGAGGTGGGATTCACTTATGACGGGATTATTTTGAACGCGGGAGCCTACACGCATACTTCAATCGCCCTTGCGGATGCGATTTCGGCTGTTCCTTGTCCCGTGATCGAGGTGCATATCTCGAACACGGCGAAGCGGGAGGCTTTCCGCCACGTGTCTTTCCTGACGGCGGTTTGTCAGGGAGTGATTGCCGGTTTCGGGTTGAAATCTTACGAGCTGGCGTTGCAGGCGATTGTTTAGCGGTTTTACCGCATTACAGTTTGTAAGGTAAGTAAAAATTATTATTATTAATGATATGAAGAAGACTAAGATTGTGGCTACCATATCTGATAAGAGATGTGATGTAGAATTTTTGGAAAGTTTGTATCGCGCGGGTATGAATGTCGTGCGATTGAACACTGCTCATCAGGATATGGAGCAGGCGTTGGCGGTAGTGGAGAATGTTCGAAAGGTTTCGGATAATATAGCCATTTTGATCGATACGAAGGGACCGGAGGTGAGGACCATGTTGATGGACGAGCCGATTCACGTGGATAAAGGGGAAACGATTTATTTGACGGGAGAGCCGGATTTGAAGATGGACGGGAAGTTGATTCACGTGTCGTATCCTTATTTTACCGAAGATATAAAGGTGGGATATAAGGTGCTGGTGGATGATGGTGACGTGGAGTTGGTCGTGATGAAAAAGCACGAGCATTACCTGGAAATGATGGTGACGAACGAGGCGGTGATCAAGAACCGCAAGAGCGTGAATGTTCCGGGAGCCTCGTTGAAGTTGCAGTCGTTGAGTGATAAGGACCGGGCGTTTATTGATTTCGCTATTGATAATCACTTGGATTTTATAGCCCATTCTTTCGTGCGTAAGAAAGAGGACGTGATGGAGATTCAGGCTATCTTGGATGCGCGGGGAAGTAAGATTAAGGTGATTGCCAAGATCGAGAACCAGGAGGGCGTGGATAATATCGACGAGATTTTGGATTACGCTTACGGGGTGATGGTTGCTCGCGGGGATTTGGGGATCGAGATCGAGGCGGAAAAGATCCCGAAGATTCAGCGCTATATCGTGAAGAAATGTATCGAGAGTAAGAAGCCCGTGATTATTGCCACGCAGATGTTGCACACGATGATCGAGCATCCTAGGCCGACTCGTGCGGAGATTAGCGATATCGCGAATGCTATTTATATGGGGACGGACGCGATCATGTTGAGCGGGGAGACGGCTTACGGGGCTTATCCCGTGGAGGCCGTGACCGTGATGCGGGAAGTGGCCGAGGAGAACGAGGGTACGGTTCCGCCCGATGCAAGTAGAAGTCTGGTCCGTATCAATAATGAGATCACGGCAGCCCTGGCCCGTTCGGCGGTGAAAACAGCCACGATGTTACCGATCAAGGCGATCGTGGTGGACACGCTGTCCGGTCGTACGGCTCGCTATTTGTCAGCATTCCGAAGTGATCTTCCGGTATACGCGCGTTGCTATAATGAACGGGTGATGCGTGAACTGGCGTTGTCTTTCGGCGTGTATCCTTATTATACCGAGAAGCCGATGTCTCGTGATGAGTTTATGAATGATCTTCCGGAGATGTTGTTACAGAACGGGATCAAGGAAGATGATTACGTGGTGGTTGTCGGGGGAAGTTTCGGACACGGTAGAGGAGCTTCCTTTATCGAGGTTTGCAAGATAGGGGAAATACATTGAAAAGATAAAAACTAAAAGTTAAAAGCTAAAAGTTTAGGTGCAAGTTGCATTTAACTTTTAGCTTTTATTTTTTATCTTTTATCTTTTAAGATGTCCCGGATTTCGGTTAACAGAGTTTCCTCTTTCGTGGGTGCCGGGGGGGCAGGAGGTGTAGCCGGTGCTTCCTCTTTCTTGGTTCTCAATTTATTCATGAACTTGATGGCGATGAAGATCGAGAACGCTATGATCAGGAAGTCAATCGTGGTTTGGAGGAAGTTTCCGTAATTGATCGTGACGGCTTCTATCATTTTTCCCGTGGCCTCGTCCAGATGAGCTTTCTGAAGCACGACGTGGAGATTACTGAAGTTCATCCCGCCGATGAGCATCCCGATCGGGGGCATGATGATGTCACTTACCAATGACGATACGATTTTTCCAAAAGCCCCACCGATAATGATACCGACAGCCATGTCGACCACGTTTCCTTTCAGGGCAAAAGCTTTAAATTCATCTAAGAGTTTCATGTTTTGATTTGTTTTTGTAATTTATGTATTTGAACGGTTAAACATCTAAAATGTTATCTATTCTTCGGCAAATTTACTTTTATTCTTGTAACTTTGTAAGCGTTTAACGCTATATCAATGGAAAAGATGAGTCGGGAGAGACAAATTTACAAGGTTACGATCATCGGTTCTATCGCTAATTTTGTTTTGCTGGTATTCAAGTTTGTGGCTGGGGTGCTGGGAAAGAGTAGTGCGATGATCGCCGATGCGGTACATTCTCTGTCAGATTTTGTTACGGATATAATAGTCCTTGTTTTCGTGAAAGTGTCGGCCAAACCGCAAGATGCGGGGCATGATTACGGGCATGGGAAATACGAGACCCTAGCTACCGCGATTATCGGGTTGGTGTTGTTGATGGTGGGAACCGGGATATTCTGGAGCGGGTTGAGTAAGATACTGGCGGTGAGCCGGGGGGAGGAGATCGGTAGTCCGGATTTGATCGCGTTGATCGCGGCGGTCGTGTCGATCGTGGTGAAAGAAATTTTGTACCGTTATTCGGTTATCGTGGGACGTAGGGTGCAGAGCCAGGCGGTCGTGGCGAATGCGTGGCATCATCGCTCGGATGCTTTTTCCTCGATCGGTACGGCATTGGGGATTGCCGGGGCAATTTTTCTGGGAAAGGATTGGCATATTCTTGATCCGATTGCCGCGGTCGTGGTGAGCGTTTTTATCGTGAAGGTTTCGATTCAGCTTTTGATCCCCTGTATGAATGATTTACTGGAGAAGTCTTTACCGGAGAAAGTGGAAAAAGAGATTATTACTATTATAAAGGAAGACCCGCAGGTGGCGGATCCTCACAACCTGAAAACCCGGCGTATCGGTAACGATTGCGCGATAGAAGTGCATATTCGCGTGTATCCGGATATGACCGTCCGGGAAGCTCATGTTGTGGCCACGGGTATCGAGAATCGTTTGCGGGCAAAATTCGGGGCGCGTACTCACGTGGCCGTGCATGTGGAACCTACAAAAAATGAATAAACGGAGATGAGAAAAATGGTGTGGTGCTACACGATGATGTGCGTGTTGTTGTTTTTATTGGGAGCTTGTAAAGAGGAGGAGAAGAGTAAGAAACCTTTTGTATATTTCAAGAATTATCAACGAACTTTTAATGATTTAAATGACAGACACCTGTCGTCCGCGAAGCGATTGGGAATTACACCGTTAAAAGCTTCGGAAGATTTGAGCAAGGCGGATAAGAGCCTGAAAGAGATTAAGTCGGGGAAGTTGTTTCAAGTGGATAAGTTGACTCATTCCGAACCTTATCTGGTTTCAGAGGCTTGTGATTTGTTGGGAACGATAGCCCGGAATTTCAAGGATTCTTTGTATCAAAAAGGGTTACCTTCCCATAGTATTATCGTGACTAGCGTCTTGCGTACGGGGGCCAGCGTGAAAAGTCTGCGGAAGAGTAACGGAAACGCCAGTGCTAACTCCGCTCACGTGTACGGGACGACTTTTGACGTGGCGTATACTCGTTTCAAGAAAGACGGACGTAAGGGTGCCCCGGAGGAAAAGTTGAAAAGTGTGTTGGCAGACGTGTTACAAGACTTGCGGCTTCAAAAGAAGTGCTACGTGCGTTACGAGTATAAACAGGGATGTTTTCATATTACGGCAAGGTAATATATTTGTGATATCATCTAAAAATAATGGCTTTATGAAAGTTGGAATTATTCGTTGTCAACAGACGGAAGATCTTTGTCCTGCAACAACCTGCATTAAATGCGTGTCGGGAGGTAAATTAGCGTTTGAAAATATCGGACCGTCCGAGATCGTGGGGATAGTCACCTGCGGCGGGTGTCCCGGTAAAAGGGCTATTCCCAGGGCCAAAATGTTGGTCGATCGGGGGGCGGAGGTCATCGCTTTGGCCTCTTGTATTTTCAAGGGTACGCCGATTGGTTTTCCGTGTCCTCACGCGGAACAGATGAAAAGAGCGATTGTCAATAAAGTCGGGGAAAATGTACCGGTGATTGATTACACGCACTGATTAAAAAAAAATAATTATCTTTGCACGCTTAAAATGAGGGAAAGAAGTACGATATCGTGATTCGGTGTCCCGTTGGTGATTAATTGATAATAAAAGAAATACTATAGTATAATGAGTTTACAATGCGGAATAGTCGGTTTGCCTAACGTGGGAAAGTCGACGTTATTTAATTGTTTGAGTAATGCTAAAGCGCAGTCTGCGAATTTCCCTTTCTGCACGATTGAACCTAACGTGGGCGTGATTACCGTGCCGGACGAGCGGTTGAATAAGCTGGTCGAGTTGGTGCAACCGCAGAACGTGGTTCCGGCCGTGGTCGAGATCGTGGATATCGCCGGGCTGGTGAAAGGAGCCAGTAAGGGAGAAGGTTTAGGTAACAAGTTTTTATCCAATATACGGGAGACGGATGCCATTATTCACGTGTTGCGTTGTTTCGATGACAATAACATCGTACACGTGGACGGTAATGTCGATCCGATCCGGGATAAGGAGACGATTGATACAGAGTTGCAGTTGAAAGACCTCGAAACGGTGGAGAATCGTTTGGCCAAGGAAGAGAAGAAGGCGCAAACGGGAGGGGATGCCAAGGCGAAACGTCTGGTCGAGGTGTTGCATCTTTACAAGGATGCCTTGGTGCAGGGAAAATCTGCTCGTTCCGTACAATTGAACGATTTGCAACAGGAGGCTGCGCGGGAATTGATGTTGCTGACGAACAAGCCGATTCTGTACGTTTGTAACGTGGACGAGGCTTCCGTGGTGACCGGTAACAAATACGTCGATGCCGTTCGGGAGGCCGTGAAGGACGAGGGGGCCGAGGTGTTGGTGATCGGGGCCGCTATCGAGGCAGACATTGCCGAGTTGGATACTTACGAGGAGAAACAACTCTTCTTGCAGGACTTGGGACTGGAAGAGGCCGGGGTGAACAAGTTGATTCGTACGGCCTACAAGTTGCTGAATTTGCGTACTTATTTCACGGCCGGTCCGAAAGAAGTTAGGGCGTGGACGTTCAGGAACGGGATGAAGGCCCCGCAGACGGCCGGGATCATCCACACGGACTTCGAGAAAGGGTTTATCCGTGCCGAGGTGATCAAGTACGAGGATTTCGTGGCTTTGGGTTCCGAGGCGAAATGCAAGGAAGCTGGGAAGATGTCCGTGGAGGGGAAGGATTACGTGGTACAGGACGGCGACATGATGAACTTCCGCTTTAACGTGTAAGGCTTATCTCTTAATAAAATGATACTGAAGAAACTCTTTGGATTTGATCCCGGCGTGATGAAGGTGAAAACCGAAATTATGGCCGGGGTCACTACTTTTCTGACCATGTCGTATATCTTGGCCGTGAACCCGGATATACTGTCGGCAGCCTCGATGGATAAAGGGGCTGTTTTCACCGCTACGGCTTTGGCGGCCTCGATAGCCACGTTGGTAATGGCCATTATGGCGAAGTTGCCTTTCGCGTTGGCTCCCGGTATGGGGTTGAATGCCTTTTTTGCTTTTACATTGGTCCAGGGTATGGGCTTCTCCTGGGAGGCGGCTTTGGCAGCCGTGTTCATAGAGGGAGTTGTATTCATCCTGTTGACGGTGTTCAACGTGCGGGAGTTGATCGTGAACGCCATTCCCGAAACCCTGCGACACGCCATATCCGTGGGTATCGGTTTGTTTATTGCTTTCTTGGGATTGCAGAAGGCGGGGTTAATCGTGGCCGATCCCGCGACGTTCGTTTCCCTGGGAGAATTTACCCCGTCGACCTTGCTGGCAGTGGGAGGAATTGTTATAGGGGGAGTGTTGGTTGCCCGGAAAGTGCGGGGTGCGTTGTTCTACGCTATTTTGATCGTTACCGTTCTGAGTATCCCGCTGGGGGTTACCCGTATCCCGGAGAACTTTTCTTTCGTTTCTTTGCCTCATTCTTTGGAACCGGTCTTTTTCAAACTGGATTTTCATTCCTTGTTGTCTGTAAATATGCTGGTTGCGCTCTTTTCGCTCGTGTTCATGGATATCTTCGATACGTTGGGAACGTTGGTCGGCACGGCGAACAAGGTGGGGATGGTAAAACCGGATGGTAGTATTCCCAAGTTGAAGCCTGCAATGATGGCGGATGCTATCGGCACGACCGTGGGGGCTTTGCTCGGGACCTCGACCACGACGACTTACGCGGAAAGCACGGCCGGGATTGCCGAGGGAGGACGCTCCGGGCTGACGGCGGCGGTTGTCTGTGTGTTGTTCTTGGTGGCCCTGTTCTTTTCCCCGTTTTTCTTGCTGGTGCCGGGAGTGGCGACTGCTGGGGTGTTGGTCATCGTGGGGAGCTTCATGTTCGATGCAGTGGTGAAGATTCGTTTTAGCGATTTTACCGAGGCTTTTCCCGCTTTTGTCACTATCATCATGATGCCCCTCACGTATTCTATTGCTGAGGGTATTGTGCTGGGCTTATTGGCTTACGTGTCCCTTAAATTATTTACAGGTAAACACCGGGAATTGAATCTCACGATGTATATTCTTGCGATATTGTGTATCTTGAAATACGTTATTTAGTCGCTGAAGAATCTCTTTTGGTGACTAAACAACGTAACATCTTAACATTGTTATACACTTGCGTTAGTCCTTTACGGCCTGGTTATATTTTCCTTGAATGTTCTTTCTTGATAGACAGGTGTAATGATTTGACATACTGGTAATTCTCGCTGGTGTGTCGCCTGTGTTGCAGTAGTGTCTCGCTAATGGATCAATTAGGCTTCGATTAGGCATTGATTATAGATCGATTGTCCGGGCAGTCAATTTTCAATTAATTTTCAGTTAACTTTCAATCAACTTATACTTGGGACACTAGAGAGAGTCTATTGGGATACAGGTGAATTACTGGTGAAAGATTACTTACTCGAGAGCCTGTCCGTTGATTTATAAATTGGTAAGTGAGGAGAATTTGTAGCAAAACGTGATTATTTTGCTGAATATATGAATTAAATTTTATCTTTGTGTGATTCTATTGTAGGTAAATTGGGTGAAAGTATTGATGAAAGCGTCAGAAGAAAGAAAACGGTTCGAGTCGGTGTATCTTGATTATTTTCAAGCTATACGTGATTTTTGTAACTCGTTCCTGAAAGACGGGGAGCTGGCCCGTGACATGGCGCAGGATGCTTTCTTCTCGCTCTGGAATAATTTCGATCCAGCCTACTCGGAAAAGGAGATTTTGTCTTTTCTTTACACGGCAGCCCGCAATAAGTGTTTCGACCAGTTGCGCCTGCAAAAGGTGGTCGAGAGTAAGATCAGGGATTTGAAAGATACTGTTTATTCCGACATGTTTTTCTTGGACGAGATCACCCGGCGGGAGACGTACCGGATCGTTCGCGAGTCGATTAATAAGTTGCCGGATCGTTCGCGTCAGATAGCGTTGCTCACGCTTCAAGGTTTTTCGTCGCAAGAGATTGCCGACCAACTGGACGTTTCTATTAATACCGTGAAGACGTTGAAAAAAAATGCCTATGCTAAGTTGAGGGAAATAATTAGTAATCAGTATGTAATCTTGATTCTGTTGAAATATTTTATCTGATTTTCACTCGGCCGTTCACCCGTTTTTTTGACTTCTTCGTATGTTAGGTAGTTTTAACGAAATGATCACGATGAAGCAAAAAATTAATGAACGGTTGGATCTGGCCAGACGATTTGCCCGACGTCTGACAGAACAGGATGCGGTTCACGATGAACTCGATCGACAGTTGGAGGAAGACCCCGGATTGAAAGAACTTTACGAGGATATCGCGGCGAATCTTCACGCGGTGAACATGGAGCCGACGGGTAGGGAGGAGTGGATGGATTTCGAAAGGAGGTATCTTTTTAGCGGCCGTCGTCGTCGTAACCTGATTTTTCGGTACGCCGCGGTGGCCTGTGTGCTAGTGGCGCTGACTGTTGGTTTGTCATTGTATTTTTCCGGTCAGGAGGAGCCGCCCGTGGTGATTTCTTCCGGGGGAAACTTGCCGACGCTTTCGGTGAGCGATCAGGTGTACGCTCTGGATTCCGCTGGGATCAAACAGTTTGCACAACAACACGTTATCATGCAACAGACGGAGAAGGAATTGACTTACCGGGTCGACACGGTTGCTCCCGTTACCCCGGAGTGGCACACGATCCGGGTTCCCCGGCAGGCGGAGTTCACGCTGGTACTTGCGGATGGCAGCCGGGTGCGTCTGAACACGAACACCACTCTCCGTTATCCCGTTCCTTTCACGGGATCGACGCGGGATGTATGGGTCGAGGGGGAGGCGTTTTTCGAGGTATCCCCGGATCAGGCGAAACCTTTTGTTGTTCATTTCGAGGATAATCACGTCACGGTTCTGGGGACGGCGTTCAACGTGTCCTGTTATAAACAGCATCCGAGTCGTACGACTTTGGTACGGGGTTCCGTCAGTCTGAGCAATTCGCTCGATTCCGTGGTGCTTCTTCCCGGGCAGGAAGGGATTATTCGGGCTTCCGGGGAAAATATCACTGTTCGGGAGGCAGACGTAAACGTGGTCACGGCTTGGCTGAATGACCGGTTCTATTTTAAAGAATTGCCATTGTCCGAGATCATGAGGACGCTGGGAGAGTGGTATGATGTTAAAGTCCGGTTCGACCGGGAGAGTACCGCAGCTATGCTTTTCTCGATTGAAACGAGGCGTTACGAGGATATCGACAGCGTGTTGCGTATTCTTGAAAGCACGAAGAAAGTGAGTTTCACGAGAAAAGGTAATATGATAGAAGTTAGGAGTAATCTATAAAAAACGGAAAGTCCGTTAAACTTTCCGTTTTCAACTCTTCTCGCCGTACGAGAAAAATTTGTTTAAATTTTATTACAATTCAAAGTTATGAAAAAAAACCGATTAATTCAAAGGTTCTTGTATCTACTTTTTTGTTTGCTCGTTTTACCCGGTATAACGACGCGGGCACAGAAGCAAGAACAACGATTTGACTTGAAGATGCAAAACGTGGCGTTGAGTCAGGTCATCGAGAAATTGCGGGCGGTAAGCAACCAGACGTTTGCTTTCCAGCTTGACGATGTAAAGGCTTACACCCGGATTAGTTTCGACGTGAAGCAGAAGACGATTCCGGAGATTCTTGACGAATGTCTGAAAACGACGGATTTGTCGTGGGAGCGGGTGGATGAAACGATTATTATTTTCAAACGTTCCTCCACGCCAGAGACTCGTGCTATTACTATTAAAGGATTTATCACGGACAAGAAGAAGGAGCCCATGCCGGGGGTGACCGTTAAATTGATCGGTGCTTCCGTGGGAACGGCTTCGGATGTCGAGGGGTGGTTTTCTCTTAAGTTGCCCGTGATGAAAGGAAAGTTGGAGTTTTCTTTCGTGGGTTACAAGAGTGAAACGGTTGATTTCACGGAGGCGATCGCGAAGGACACGTTGCGGATCGAGCTGCAGGAAGAGGTAGAGTCATTGGATGAGGTGGTGGTGACCGGGGTCTTCACGAAGGCCAAAGAGAGCTATACCGGGGCCGTGACGACGATTACGGCCGAGGAGTTGAAACGGGTGGGTAACCGGAATATCCTGAGTTCGATCCGGAATATCGATCCGAGTTTTAATATCGTGGATAACCCGACGATGGGGTCCGACCCGAATAGCCTGCCGGATATCACGATCCGCGGGAATTCGAGCATGACATCGAACGTGAAGGATTTGCAGACAGAGTCACAAGCCACGCAGTCGGCCAATATGCCGTTATTTATCATGGACGGGTTCGAGATCACGTTGGAACGAATGATGGACCTCGATGATAATCAGGTGGAGAGTATCACGTTGCTGAAAGATGCGAGCGCTACGGCCATGTACGGTACGCGGGGAGCTAACGGTGTGGTGGTGATTACGACAAAACAGCCGGAGGCCGGGAGGTTGCAGTTGACGTATAAAGGTGGCCTGGCAATCGAGGCCCCGGATTTGACGTCGTATAATTTGTTGAATGCGAAGGAAAAATTGCAATACGAGAAAGCGGCAGGGTTGTACACGTATAACACGGGCCCGGGATCAAATCAACACAACCTGGAGGCTCTTTACAATTCACGCATGCTCGCGGCTGAGCGAGGAGTGAACACTTATTGGTTGAAATACCCGGTACGCACGGGGGTGGGACACAATCATAGTTTACGTTTGGAGGGCGGACGCGAGGAAATTCGTTATGCCGTCGGTCTGTCATACAAGAACGTGGCCGGGGCCATGAAAGGTTCGGACCGGAATACGCTGAACGGAAATGTTTTCCTTTCCTATAAATTGAAAAACCTGACTTTTCAGAATGATTTGCAAGTATCGTCGAACAAGTCTCAAAACTCTCCCTACGGGACATTTTCGCAGTATGCCAAGCTTAATTCTTACTGGAAACCTTACGATGAGGAGGGAAACCTGTTGATGATCTTGGACGACCGGAATTATTCAAGCGAGGCTTATGGCACTAATTATAGTAATAAAGTGTACAATCCGTTGTATAACGCTTACCTCCCGAGTATAGATAAAAGTAAATACACGCAGATTACCAATAATTTTGCGGTAGAATGGAGTATTCAGCCGGAATTGATCTTGCGCGGCAAGTTCAGCGTGACTTCCAAGAGTTCTCGATCGGACAAGTACAAGCCGGCGAGTCACACGGATTTTTTGGAATACACGGGAGATAATTATAAACGGCGCGGTTCTTACAAGATGGGTATAGGTGAGAGTTTTAAGTACGAGGCGGATTTCACGCTGAACTATAACAAGACTTTTAACGAGATTCATCAGGTTTACGTGGGGTTAGGGTATAATTTTGCGGAAGAAAAGACGGAGGAGTATTCTTTCTTTGCCGAGGGAATCCCGGATGACTATTCGGATTTTATGGGGCTTGCGGCTTCTTACGAGAAAAACGGTTCTCCCTATGGTGACGAGGGAATTTCCCGTCGTGCGGGAGGTATCTTGAATGTCAATTATACCTACGACCGTCGATATTTTGTCGATATTTCCGGTAAACTGGAAGGTTCGTCTAAATTCGGTTCGGATAATCGTTACGCTCCTTTCTGGTCTGTGGGTGCGGGTTGGAATATTCATCAGGAACATTTCCTGAGGGACAAGAAGATATTGAATACGGCGCGTTTGCGCGTGTCTTATGGTACGTCGGGAGCCCAGAATTTCTCGCCCTATCAGGCGATGCGCACGTTTAAATATTTCAGCTCGCAGAATTATAACGGGAATGCGGGTTCTTACTTGTTGGGGATTGGTAACCCGGATTTGGGCTGGCAGAAGACGGGACAGTTGAATATTGGTATCGAATTGGGGATGTTCGATAATCGCTTGAAGGTGAATGCTGACTGGTATAACAAACTGACGGATGATATGTTGGCGGATATCACGCTGCCTTTAGCGGGAGGTTTCGGGAGCTACAAAGCGAATATTGGTAAGGTGCTGAACCGGGGAGTTGAGGTGTCGTTAAACGCCTACGTGATCCGGGATAGTGAACGGAGTCTTTTCTGGTCGATCGGCGGGACGATTCTTTACAATAAAAACGAGATCAAGAAGATTTCTAATTCGTTGGAGTTCCTGAACGATGAATTGTTGGAAAGTGACGGGGCTAATCCTAGTTTCCTTTTCAAGGAAGGGCAATCCATGAACACGATTTTTGCCGTGCGTTCTTTGGGGATTGACCCGGCAAACGGTAAGGAGATTTATTTGAAGGCGGATGGTCACACGTTGACTTATGATTGGGATGCGAAAGACAAGGTGGCTTGTGGGGTGAAAGATCCGAAGGTGTGGGGTAATTTTAACACCATGCTCCGGTATAAAGGTTGGATGCTTAACGCCATTTTCAGTTATCGTTGCGGTGGGCAGATGTACAATTCGACCTTGGCGAACAAGGTGGAGAATATTCACCCGATCAATAATGCGGACAAGCGCGTACTTTACGACCGGTGGAAGAATCCGGGCGATCATGCCAAATATAAAGGGGTGACCGATCTTTCAACGACGCAGGCAACGAGTCGTTTCGTGGCAGACGAGAATACGTTGGAATGCGGTAGCATTTCTTTAGGATACGAGTGGACTTCCGAGTGGTTGAAAAGAAATCTTTCTATTTCCTATCTTTCTTTGACGGGGTATGGCGAGGATATTTTCCGCATTTCGAGTATTAAACAGGAGCGCGGGACCGATTATCCTTTCGCACGGAAGTTTTCGCTCTCGCTGTCTGTCAGATTTTAACCGTTTAATTGAAAAATCAGAAAGTAATGAAGAAAAGATATTTTATTTGGTTCCTGACGGGATTCCTGATGTTGAATTGCAGTTGTAATGACTGGCTGGATGTAAATCCCCGCACGGAGATGAAAGAGGAGGATATGTACCAGAGCGAGAAGGGATTCAAGAATGTGATGAATGGTATTTATATCCAATTGGCTTCCAAAGATCTTTATGGTAAGAATACGAGTTATTATTTCCCTGATTTGTTGGCCGGATACTGGTACAAGACAAATAATTCAACGGAGAATTATATCATGTCGTATCTTTACAGTAATTCGTACGTGGAGAACGTGATCAAGACGATCTGGAGTAAGTATTACACGGTAATCGCACATATTAACGATTTGTTGGAGAATTTGGATAAAACGGACGTGCATTTCACGAATGGTAACAAGGAGTTGCTTTACGGCGAGGCTTATGGGTTGCGAGCGTTTCTTCACCTGGACGTATTGCGTCTTTTCGGTCCCGTGCCGGTGGGAGCGTCTGATGGTACGAATGCGATTCCTTACGTGACGGAATTGACGCGTGACCCGTCGAAATTGGTATCCGTGACGTACGGGGAGGTGAAAAGGATGATACTGGAGGATTTGGACCGGGCAGAGAAATATCTTGCGGCCGATCCTTTCACGTTGGGTTCTATGTATGATCTGAATAATCCCGGGGGAAACGGCGTGAATTACACGCCTGATGACGACTGGCATTATTACCGGCAGACACATTTTAATATCTACGCGGTGGATGCGACCCGTGCCCGTTTCTATCAATGGATCGGTGATAAGACTCAAGCGGAGATTTACGCTAAAAAAGTTGTAGGTGTGAAGAATACGGACGAAACGGATAAATTTGTGCTTGCCACGAACAGCTCTTACACGAGTTCGGAAAAAGGGGCTTTGGTGATGGCGAGTGAACATGTTTTTGCCGTGAATTGTTCGGATTTACAGGATATTATTAACGGGGTAATGATTACTTCTTCTTCTTCACGGCCGAAGTTGTATTTGCAAAATGCTTGGATTTCGAGCGTGTACGAGAATCCGGAATCGGATAATCGTAGTAAAGGCGGGCGTTATTTCCAGACGGACGGGAGTTACGCTTACTATCTGAAATATTACGAGAGCGGTACGATTGCGGCAACCGATATGGTGCCGTTGATCCGGCTTGCCGAGATGTACTTGATCCTGATCGAGAATTCGACTTTAACGGAGGCTCGGGAATATTTTGAGATTTTCCGGCAAGCGAGAGGAATGGATTTTGCAATTTCTATCGGCGACGAGACGGCAAGGAAGAACCAGGTGGAAAAGGAATATCGCAAAGATTTTTGGGGAGAGGGACAGATGTTTTATTATTACAAGCGTCAGAATAAAACGAGTTGGAGTATTCCGCAGAGCGTGACGATTCCAGAGAATGGATTCGTGGTACCGAAACCGAAGGGACAGAGTGCGTTCGAGTAATAATTGATAATTGAAAATGAAGTTGACTATGAAAAAGATATGGAACTATTTGATTTGTGGCATGGTTTTGCTGGCGGTAGGATGCGAGCGGCATGACGCGCAGGTGTTCGAAGGGGAGGCACGGGTGTGTTTCTTGAGGGGAGAAGATGGTAAGGGGCAGCAGGATAGTATTTTGCAAAGTTTTTTCGTCGTGCCGGAAACGTTGGATCGGGATACGGTGTGGGTGGAGATTGCGTTGATGGGGTTCCCGGTGAATGAAGTACGTCCATTGAAGATTGTCCAGACGAATCAGAATGCGGCAGATGCTGCCGTTGCGGGTACGCACTATATCGCTTTCGATGATGCGGAGGTGAAGGATTTGATGGTCATGGGTGCGAATCAGGTGACGGCTAAGATTCCGGTGATTTTCTTGCGGGATATTTCGTTGAAGACAGGGAAGAAACGTTTGGAAATGACAATCGAGGAGAACAGTTATTTTAAACGGGGAATTGATGCTGACTGTAATTTTATGGTGCAGACGACGGAGTTGGCGGAGATCCCGACGAACTGGGATAGTGCATGGAAATCGTATTTCGGGATATGGAGTTCACGGAAGATGTGGTTTATCGTGAATTACTTGGGACTGGATGATTTCGAGGCGGAATACGACGCTGGATATAAAAAGTATTTGAAGCAAAAAGCGCATTCAAAACTCAACGAGTATAACGCAACGCATGATGAGCCGCTTTGTAATGATCCGACCAAACATCATGAAGACGGTAAACAATGCGAGAATTGTGTGGTATTTCCTTAATTAAAAATGACTGACAATGAAAAAATATATTGGAATATGTTGCCTGTTGGCAATGGCGTTTATTGCCGGGTGTATCGACGACAGGGGTAATTATGATTATATTCCTTCGAGCGAGGTTTTCCCGGTAAAGATTACCGGATTGGATACGAGTTACGATTGTTTGGTTGGCGACACGATTCGCGCGCGGCCTGTTGTGACCGGGGCGGATAAAGATTTGAAATACACGTGGTTTGTTTATCAACGTGGGGTCGCTTTCAGTGCTGAAGATACGTTGTGTCACACGAAAGATCTGGAATGGTTGGTGGATCGTGACGTGAATACCTATTATTTATTGTTTGAAGTGCGAGATACTGTTCGGGATTTGTTTGTCAAGAAGACGTTAAATCTGAATGTTAGTACAATTTATTCAACGGGGTGGTTCGTGTTGGAGGATAACGGGACAAGCACGGATCTGGACATGGTGTCGAATGGGAAAACGACGGAGAACCTGATGACGACTTTCGGGAGCGGCAGGATGGAAGGGCAGGCAATTAAGATAGACTTTAAAGACCGGCATCCACAAGAAGTGGAGAATGTTGATGGAACCGTGACAAAAGAGTACAAGAAAGCGTTCACTGTGATTTCCGGGAGAGATATGCGGGTGTATGATGCACAGAATATGGCAGTTTTGAAATATAAGGATGATTGTTTTTATGAGATGCCTGAAAATTTGAGACTTTTGAATGTTGCAACTAAAACAACTTCCGATGAAGTGAACGTGAACGGGAAGTTTTATTTGATGAGTACCGGGAATATAGGAAAATTCGGTTACCCGATGATGGGAACTGATGGAACGGAAAATTATCGTATTTTCAAAGATGGGATTCTGTATGCGCAACATTGTTTTCTGTGGGACGAAGTAAGTCAATCTTTTGTTTATGCTTACGTGGGTAATTCGAAATTTAATGTTTTGAATGAAGCCGGGGATGGAGAGGTTAATTATGGTGTGGTTTCCAATACCGGTTGTGAAATGAAAAGTTTCAGATTCCGAGGCTATAAATCGAGTGTGTATTCAGCTTACGCTTTATGGTTGAGCAGAGAGGGTAAATACGAGATATTGGATTTGGGTTTTAAATCAACAAACTACCCGATAAGGGGTAAATATAGTTTGCCTGTTGGTAGCAGATTGACGGAAGCTGAAGTTGTAGAGGCGCATCAGACGGAGGCTAAAATATTTTTTTCAAAAGGTAATCAATTATACGAGCATTTAGTTAATCCCAATACGGAATTATCAAGTCGGGAACGTGTGGTTTATACTTTCCCGGCCGGTGAAGAGATCTCTTGTATCCGTCACGTTGTTGCCGATAATAAGTATATAGAAATGCAGTTGAATCACCTGATCGTCCTGACCAATAGCGCAAGCGGTTGGAAAATGTATGGATTTGAGTTTATTAACGGGGGCGGAGAGTTTGATATGACCGTGTTGCCGGAGAAAGCCATGATTGGACAGGGAGAAGGAAACGCTCGCTACGTGATGAGAATGGATAATAACAGGACATTTTAATTAAATTGCAGTCACATGCTGAAAAGTTTATTGATAGCGGGAGCGTTGGTTGTGCTGGGAAGTGTTTGTTGCGGACAGCAGGTCGGGATGAAGAAAAGCTTACCGACGATAACGGGTTGGAAAGATGCGGGACATTATATCGAGCAGGTACGGGAGGGGAAAAAGAGTGTCCTGTATGCCGTGGATGTGGTGACTGGCAAACGTACCCCTTACACGCCGATAGCAAGAAAGGCTGCGGCTATGGTAAAGGTATCGGACGGGGAGGTGGTTTACATCGCCCCCGACGGTAGCCCAAAACAGTTGACCCGCACGATGGCTGAAGAAAAGAATCCCGTGCTTTCACCGGATGGGAAATGGGTTGCTTTTACCAGAAATAACGATCTGTACGCGATTGAAGTAGCATCCGGGCGTGAAATCCGGTACACGACGGACGGTTCGGACGTGATCAAGAACGGGTATGCCTCCTGGGTATATTACGAGGAGATTCTAGGACGTGGTAGTAATTACCGCAGCTTCTGGTGGTCTCCGGATAGTCGTAATCTTGCCTTTTTGCGTTGTGATGATTCGAGAGTACCGGTTTACCCGTTGTATAACGTGAAGGGACAGCACGGGCAACTGGAAGTCAATCGTTATCCGCGGGCGGGAGATCCCAACCCGGAAGTGAGCGTGGGTATCGTGCCAGTGGAGGGAGGATCGGTTGTCTGGGCGGCGTTCGACCCGAAAAACGATCAATATTTCGGTACGCCTTTCTGGCGTCCGGATGGGAGCGGGTTGTTGGTGCAGTGGATGCCTAGGGAACAAAATAACTTGAAATTATATGATATTGATCCGGCTACCGGGAGCAAAACGGAAATTTATAACGAGGAGCAGTCGACTTGGGTGGAGTGGATTGAAGGTTTGCACTGGGTGAAAGATGGTTTTATGATGATCCGGGATTTTGACGGGTGGGAGCAGATTTATCTGCATCATTCTGACGGTTCGTTGAAGCAGAAATTGACATCAGGCCGAATGTGGGGTACGAAGATCACGCGTATCGACGAGAAGAACCGTCAGGTATATTTTACCTCGAAAGGTGAGATTTCGACACGGAATGACTTTTATTGTGTTGGATTTAATGGAAAGAACCAGCGGAGACTAACGTTCGGGGAATATAACCATAAAAATATTATGCTATCGCCGGATAATCGTTATTTTATGACCTGTTACGATAACTCATCTACCCCGACTCGTCTGGGATTGGTAAACGTGAAAAGCGGAAAGGTAAATGTGTTGGGGGATTTGAATGATCCGGGTATTGATCCGAAGACAGTGGAACGGAAAGAGATGTTGTGGTTGACAACAGAGGACGGGTTTAAAATTCCGGCCATTATCTATTGGCCTTCCGGGATGAAGGAAGGGAAGCGCTATCCGCTGGATATTCACGTGTATGGTGGTCCTAACCATGGTTCTGTGAGTGATTACTGGTCATCATCGAGTAGCACAAGGGATGCGGATTGTATCCGTGTGGTCATGGATCATCGGGGATCGGGACATTGTGGAAAAGCGGGGATGAATTACATGCACCGGAACTTGGGTAAATGGGAAATGACGGATTATATTGCCTGGGTGAAATTGTTGAGGACTTATCCGAACGTGGATAGTACCCGCGTGATGATTAGCGGTGGTAGTTATGGCGGTTACATGACGACATTGGCGTTGACTTACGGGGCAGAGTACTTTCAATACGGTTATGCCAAATTCGGGGTGATGGACTGGATGCTCTACGATTCGCATTACACGGAGCGTTATATGGATCGCCCGCAAGATAACCCGGAAGGATACCGGGCGGCTTCCGTCTTTACTTATCTTGATCGGTACCAGTCGCGAGGTCCGGCCATGTTGCGGATCGTTCACGGGATGATGGATGATAATGTGCACATGCAGAATAGCATGCAACTGGTGGATACGCTTCAGCAGATGAATAAGGAGTTCGAGTTGATGCTTTTTCCCGGTGAACGTCATGGGTGGATGAGAAAAATGAAATTTACATTGAAGGATTTGCGTGATTTTAAAGAACGATATTTAAAACGGGAAGATGAATAGCTCCCAAATGATAGGAAAGATGAAAAGATTGATTTTATTTACATTATTGATAGCTGTTGTGGTGATGAATGCGACAGCCCAGAATCGGAGTATAAATTTCGAGCAGACAAAAGAATGGAAAAAAATTGTCAAGAAGGCAAAGAAGGAGAAGAAATTGATTTTTGTAGATTGCTATACTTCGTGGTGTGGACCATGTAAAATGCTGGCGAAAGACGTATTCACGAATGATAAGGTGGCTGATTTTTTTAATGCTAATTTCGTTAATGCTAAATTCGATATGGAGAAAGAGGCCGATGGGGTGGTGTTGAAAAAACAATTCGGGGTAAATTTTTTCCCTACCTTGGTGTTTGTTGATCCCACGTCTGGTGAAGTTTTGCATCGAATGGTCGGAGCCGGTTCGCCCGAATGGTTGATTGCCGGGGGAAAACTGGCCATAGATCCGGATAATAATCTCCGTAGCATGGTGAAACGTTATGAAAACGGGGAACGGGACGGCGAGTTTATAAGAGATTACGCGGGAGTCTTGTTCTCGGCATACACGCGGGATGAGGCGGCTCGTGTCGCTTGCGAGTATCTGGACCCTCTGCCCGTGGATAGTCTGGTGATGCGGGAGAATTGGCAAATGATCAAGCGTGTCGTGAGCGATCCCCTGTGCCCTTTGTTGAAACGGGTAATGGCAGAACGGGAGAAGTTTTATGCCACGATTGGACGAAAGGAGGTAGATGCTAAATTGGAGAAAGTGATTTACAATGCTGTTGATAAATTGACTGGCTGGAGTCCGAAGAAGAAAAAAGCGTTTGACGAGAAAGGTAATCAAGAATTAATCAATTACCTGATGAGTATTGATTTTTACGCGGCTCCTGCCGGATTGGCCGGTTTGTACACGGCCGCTTATGTACGCGAGGGTGATTTCCGGGGTATGTTGAATAAGATGGATGAGGTGTTCAGCTATAACTTGTTCAGAAATGGGGCCGAATTACCTTATTTTCGGGATAACATACGGTTGTTAGGGAATAGTGAGGATAAGGCATTGGTGGAGGAAGGAATTCAACGGATAGATCGTTTTATGGTTCAAGATACGAAACCTCTTGATAAATCGAATCTGATGAGAGTAAAAGCGTTTTTACAAAAAAAAATAGGAGACTCTGCGGGAGCGGAGGCTTCCACTAAGGCGGCTGAAAATTATCTTCGGGAAATGAGGAATAAAAAATAGTTCGGGTTTTAGCCTGTAAAAAAGTCCGTAAGGTCAATTATAACAATTTGCGTTGCCTAGTCCGCCTCTGTAAATGTTGACTTTGCGGGCTTTTTTGTGTTTATGGATGGTTGGGCTTTTTGTGTTTCGGGATATTTTTATAGTTTTGTCAAATCAAACTATGATATATGTACGAATCTCCGGATGAAATAATTAACGGGATAAATGAAAAGAGCGATAGGGCTTTTAAGTATCTATTTGATACTTACTATCCTTCTTTATGTCGTTACGCGAGGCAATTCGTGGGAGAATTCATTGATGAAGAGGATGTTGTGCAGGAGATTTTCGTGAAATTATGGGAACGGGAGGGTGGTTTTGAGAATTTGAAGGCTTTATCGGCTTATCTTTATCGTGCGGTTCATAATGCGTGTCTCGTTTATATTCGGGATGGAAAGGAAAAACGGGGTGAAGAGTTAATCAATCGGTTGGGGGACGTGTTGGAATTTGAAACTCCGGATAATGAGCAGTTATTGATCGAGGAGGAATATTATCGTCAGATATTTGTTGCTTTGAATTCCTTGCCGGAGCAACGTCGTGTTATTGTGGAAATGACAATGGAGGGCAAAAAGAACGAGGAAATTGCCGAAGCCTTACAAGTTTCCGTGAATACGGTTAAAACATTGAAAAAGAAGGCTTACGTCTACCTGCGGGAGAAACTGTCTAGGGAGAGCTGGATGTTTTTATTTACTTTTTTATAATTTTTTCTTCAAAAGTATCACCCTGTTTTGTTAATCTGTGTTTCTATAATAGAAATAGAATCTATTATGAAAGATTTTAACAGGATTGCGAGTTTATTTCGGAAATTCAGAACGCACACGATTCTAGAGGATGAAGTACACGAGTTGAGAGACTGGTTGAAAGGAAAGGAGAACCGGGAACTTTTTAAGCGTGCGATGAGAGGTGAGCGGGAGACACACGTGATGCGAGAACTGAAAAAGTACGACCGTGAGGCTGCTTTTCGGAGATTTACCGAACGTGTACATCCGAAGAGACGGAGGATCAGATATTATGTACGATTAGCTGCGGCTGTGGCTTTACCGATTGTTTTGAGCGTGTCGGTTTATTGGTGGATGGAAACTCCGGCACGGGAAACGGAGCCTGTGGCAGAAATTATTTCTTTGACTCCCGGTCAGAAAAAGGCGATCCTTACATTTGACGATGGTACTAAAATGGCATTAGGCGATGCCATAGAAGAGAAAATCGTTTTAAATGAAGGAGCTTATTTGAAAATTGATTCTTCGGGGTTAAGGTATGATTTTAAGGAGACGGGTGAAGCAATAAAAATGAACGAGTTGTTCGTACCCCGGAGAGGGGAGTACAATCTGACGTTGTCCGATGGAACACGGGTATTTTTGAATTCCGATTCCAAGCTCATGTATCCTGTGGCTTTTGGGGACGGACAGAGAGAAGTCATTTTGGAAGGAGAAGCTTATTTTGACGTGGCGAAGGATGAGAAACGTCCGTTCGTGGTGAAGACGAGTGATTTATCCGTCCGGGTTCTGGGAACAGCTTTTAACGTGAAGAATTATCCGGACGATTTATGTGTGGAAGCTACGTTGGTTCGTGGAAGTGTGAAGATTCTGGAAGAAGATCAGGAAATGTTGCTTGAACCGGGAGAACAGGCCCGACTGGATCGAAGTTCCGGTAAAATGAACAAAATACAGGTAAACACGGCTTTGTATACTTCTTGGAAAGATGGTTTGTTTATTTTCGAACGGGAGCGTCTGGAAGACATCCTGACGACTTTAGCTCGTTGGTACGATGTGAATATCTTTTATCAGCGTTCTACCGTGAAGGATGAGTTATTTACCGGGGATTTGAAGAAATACGATGGTATAGAAGAACATTTGAAAATGTTGGAAATGACAACTAATGTACAATTTGAAATACGTGGTAACATGATTGTTGTGAAATAAAAAAAGAAGATTAGCGTTCCAGCGCTAATCTTCTAAATCAGTCAAAAATGTAATATTAACATTTTAAGCAAAACAAATGTATGAAAAAAAATCGAAATGGGCGAATTCCATGGCGGGTAATTCGTATTAGAAAAATCGTGCAAATTATGAAATGGATTTTTATGCTGTTTTTTGTAGGTTGTATGCAACTTTCTGCGGCAGTTTATTCGCAAAAAGAGAGAATGAATATTTCGGTAAAGGATGTCTCTATTGAGGAGTTGATCAAAATGATCAAATCCAATGTGCAGGTTGATTTCTTGTATAATTTGAAAGAAATCGAGCGTAATGGGACTGTTAGCATGAAGATGAAAAATGCAACTGTGGAAGAAATTTTACAAGAGGCTTTTCGTGGGAAAACTTTGACTTATGCTTACGTGAACGGAGTATTTATTATTCGTCCTATGCATGTTGTAATGAGAGATTCGGTAAAAAAAACATACACTATAAAAGGACGGGTTTTTGATGCGAAGAAACAACCGTTACCTGGTGTAACAATTCGTGTGGACGGAACTCTTGTTGGTGCGGCAACCGATGATCAAGGAAAATTTACAGTTGTCGTTCCTCAAGATACGGGAAGGTTGATATTTACTTTTGTTGGGTTTAAACAGAAAAGTGTTGCTTTTAAAACAGGGCAGGAATTAGTTATTGTTCTGGAAGAGGATGTAGAAGATCTGGAGGAAGTGGTTGTGACGGGCTATCAGGTGATCAATCGAAAAAAATTGACAAGTGCTATTACTTCTGTGAAAATGGATGATATCATGATTCCTGGAGCAACATCCATTGATCAGATGCTGGAGGGACGTATCCCGGATCTAATGTTAACCACGAATTCCGGGGAGGTTGGTGTTGTACCACGTTTGAGGATTCGTGGAACTTCAACTTTAATAGGTAACCGGGAACCTTTATGGGTGGTTGATGGAGTTGTTGTTAATGATCCGGTTCCTTTGGATTCGGATGTTTTGAATGACCCGGATTATGTGAACCGGATCGGGAATGCAATTGCAGGTTTGAATCCACAGGATATTGAACGTTTAGACGTGTTGAAAGATGCGGCTGCGACGACCTTGTATGGAACTCGTGCTGCTAATGGAGTAATCGTTATTACCACGAAAAAAGGGCATATAGGAAAACCTTTGGTGCGGTATAATGTCACTGCGACCTACAAACGTCGTCCTCGTTATAGCGATCGTCAAATAGATCTGATGACTTCTAAAGAAAGGGTTGATTTGTCCCGGGAGTTGGTATCTCAGTCTTACGTGTATCCGTCGGATATGACCGTGATTGGATATGAATATTTACTTCAACAGCTTTATGCGGGAGCTCTTGATGATGATCAATTTGCCCGTGAAGTGAAAAAATTGGAGAATAATAATACGGATTGGTTTGACATTCTAACACGGGATGTGGTTTCCCACAATCATACGTTGAGCATTTCAGGGGGGACGGAGGCTTTACGTTATTATTCTTCTGTCGGGTATTCTCAAGATAATGACGTGATTAAGGATCAGGGTATTTCTCGTTATACCGGAAATTTGAGCTTGGATGCGAATCTTTACAAGTGGTTGACTGCAGCAATTGATTTTAATGCTAGTATTAGTAAAAGAAATTATGAACAAAGTGAAATAGGGTCTATCAATTATGCTTATATGGCCAGTCGAACGATTTCTCCTTATGATGAGAATGGCGAATTAAGCTATTATAAGAAGAATGTAAATTCCAGTTATGGTTATAATTTTAATATTTTAAACGAGAAAAAAGAGAGTTATACTTCTCAGGATAATAATAATTTTAATTTAAGTACTCAGTTAAATTTTTTATTTACGGATTATTTGAATGCTAATATCCTTTTTAATTATGCGGTGTCAAATGTGAATGCGGAAAGTTATTGGGGGGAGAAAACCTGGCATGCGGCTACATTACGTTTATCAGATTATGGAGTGACAGCTCCGGCTAGAAGTCTTATGCCTTATGGGGGAGAATTGACAGCACAAAACACCCGGAATGAAACTTATACCCTACGTTTTCAGGTAAATTTGAATAAATATTTCGGGCAGGAAGATAAGCATAATTTGAATGGTACGTTTGGATACGAGATGTCATCTTCTCGTTACGAGGGATATCAAAATATAACTCGCGGATATTATGCAGACCGGGGTAAAAAATTTGCCAGCAACATTTCATCTTCCGATTATGCTACTTATAATGCTTGGGTAATGGGTAATGTCCCGACAATTACGGATAATTTAACCAATTTGATAGGTGCTTATATCACCTTGACGTATAGTTATCAGAATTTATTCAGTATTAATGCTAATACTCGTTATGACGGTTCCAATAAATTTGGTAGCCGTAGCAATGAGAAGTTATTACCGGTATGGGCTGTATCGGGTGCGTTTAATATATCAGAGTTACCGGCTTTAAAGAGTGATTGGCTGAATTTTTTGTCTTTAAAGATGTCTTATGGTTATCAGGGAAATATGTTGGATGGACAAAGTCCGGAATTATTACTTATCAATAATCCCAAAGATACTTATTATGACAAATTTACCTCATCTGTGTCTTCTTACCCGAATCCTGATTTGAAATGGGAGAGAACAGGATCGTTTAATATGGGTTTGGAGTTATCTGTTTTGGATAATCGAATTCAAATTAGTGGGGATTACTATCGTAAGCGTACGAAGGATGCTTTTATGAATAAACCGATTTCTAACGTGAACGGACAGAATTTGAATACCGGTTACAATATTTCATTAAATCTGGTACCAGTAAAGACGCGTGACTTTAAATGGTCGTTGTCAACGATGATTTCTAAGACTAAAAATAAATTGAATACCCAGCCCAATGCGGAGGTACACGAATTGTCTGATTTTTTGACCGGGACGGCTTTAGTAAAAGGAAAAGCGGTTAGTACTTTTTATTCCTATCGTTTTGTTGGTTTGAACCCTCTGGATGGAGGACCTCTGTTTGATGATTATTCGGATCGGATCGACTTTTTGAAGAATCTGGATAAGTATGACACGTATACAACTGTGCTAAAGGCGACGGGGAAACGTGATCCTTCTATATCTGGAAATTTGTATAATAATTTTAGTTACAAACGTTTACGTGCTAGTGTGGTTTTGGCATGTAGCCTGGGGGCCAGCTTGCGTTTATCAAGAGTATTTGCCCAGACAATCACCGATTCGGATAACCGGAATATCTATTCGGAATACAATGCGAGTCGAGCATTATTAAATCGTTGGAAAGTGCCCGGGGATGAGAAAAAAACTATTATTCCGGCTATTCTTAGTACAACGGATCCGGGATATGGTGTTTATAGTCGGCATTGGTCAGTAAATAGTTCTTATGAAGGAGTGTTTGTTGCTGATAATTATTGGGATATGTATGATTATTGTGATGCTCGAGTAGTAAGTGCCGATTATTTGAAATGTAGTAATGTTAGTTTAGCGTATGTATTACCGGATGAATGGTTGAAGGCGGCTGGAATTTCTCGTTTGGAAGCCACGATCTCGGCAACGAACTTGTTTACAATATGTTCGAAAAAATTGAAAGGACAAACTCCGACACAAAGCGTGTTTAATCAGGTGCAATTGTCAGAACGTCCTACAATTTCTTTAGGGTTGAATGTTTCATTTTAATAATAGGATATTATGAAATATATTATTATATGTAGCGTAATGCTTTTCTTTTTAGGAAGTTGTAGTTTCTTGGAAGAATATTCGCAAGATACGATTCAAGTCAGGGGATATGAAGATCTTGAAGAATTGTTGATCGGGGAAGGATATATGAATGTGAATGCTTCTTATTCGTTGGAGAATGGTGCTAGTTATTATCCTTATATTCACTATATGTCGGATGAAACCGAAGAATGTGAAAAAAGTGATTTTGGTTCCAGTGCTTTTAATCGTAGGGATGCTATCTTTGGATATTATACTTGGCAAGATCGTTGTGGGGTGGATGAATCAGGTTCTTCTTACGCGGATGAAAGTAAGGATTGGACGAAATTGTATTATCACATAAACGTGGTAAATAATGTTATTGATTTGATTGATGAATATACGAGAGGAAGTGAGAATGATATACGAGAAGCCATGCGAGTAAAAGGAGAAGCCTATTTTTTACGTGGGGCTTATTATTTTACATTAGTAAATTTGTATGGGAAGCCTTACGAGGCATCTACGGCAGATGCTGATTTGGGGGTACCTTTAAAACTCACGGGGGCGATTCAGGATGTTATTTTTCAACGGGAGAGCGTGGCTCAAGTTTACAAACAGATTGAAGCGGATTTGAAAATTGCCGAGGAATGTTTGGGAAAAGCTAATCTTCCGGGGACGATATATCAGGCTGATAGCACGGCTGTGCATTTGTTGATGAGTCGTTTTTATTTGTATAAACAAGATTGGGAACAGGCGTTAAAGTATGCTCAAAAAGTAGTTTCCGTGAGATCTGATTTGCTGGATTTGAATGGCTTTTCTGGTGGATTTTTGTCTAAAAATTCTGTCGAGACTATTTTTTCTATGGGAGGTCACGCTATTACTCACAATACAGTCAATCAATACAAGAGTTTTCAGGTATCGCGCGAACAGTATAATATTTATGCCGAAGATGACTTGAGGAAATCTGTTTTTTTCTGGACATATAATGATTTTGTCGGGTATGCTAAAATAGCTGAAAGTTCCTCGTTTGCAAATAACGATCCTGCGGCTGTCTATTATTACAATTATGCGTTGGCTTATGAAGGTCGAAAAGTAGAAGTTT